>ENA-UEQM01000230-UEQM01000230.1-human-gut-metagenome-genome-assembly--contig:-NODE-230-length-41167-cov-13.804843_pt1 | contig 41167 bp, 32 predicted proteins | sample MGYA00242948_ERZ507948 | MGnify/ENA primary metagenome ERZ507948 (study PRJEB26167, sample SAMN06115440) | human gut metagenome | host: Homo sapiens | place: China:Hubei | collected 2015-07-28... | reverse complement strand
CTTCACATAAGACAAAGCATCTCTAAATTCATCGGTTTCTAATAGTCTTTGCTTAGGTTGTACCTTTTGCAAAAACATTGAAATCGCTTTTTCTATTGCAGCTGTTACACTAATATTATGCATTTTAGCATAACTTTCCGCACCTTTATATATATTGCTATCAATTACTATTGTATTCATAATTATATCTCCTTTTTTTGTCTACAAATATAAGTTTTATTGATGAAGCTACAAAAAATTTTAGGAAGTTTTTATGTCCAGTTTAATGTTTAGTGTTTAATGTTTAGTGTGTAGTGTTTAAACTTGGTGTCGCACACGGATATCTCAAATCTATGAATATGAGTGAGTCTCTGTTGCTGGAGGCGATATTAACGACAAGACAGACAATTTAAGACAAAAGGATGATGCAAATTCATCCTTCATAAGGCAGGTTTTCGGGTCTTGAACAAACTAGGACTTGGAAACCTGGGAAATGCTCCAGATTGTAAGTAAACTTTTCATCGTTGGTTAAAGCAAACTTTCTGTCAGAAAGAAGAACCACAGGTATGTGATTTCTATCTTCCTGGTTGGATCGAAGAGCCTTTTCTACCTTCTTTTTAAAATACGTGCGCTGAAACTCCTTGATTTCTGCATTGCTGATTTTCAACAATCTGCCTTCCTTCGTCAACTTGTCAACTATCATTGGGATGCTCGTTGAATCATAAGCCCCTTGGCTTGAAGCCATATATTCATGAAGCAACTTGTCGGACACTACTAATATAGCATTGTCATCACTACCCTCCTCATTCTTCATAATCCAATTGATGAGCTTCTTCATCTCTGGATCCATTGGGTTGGCAAAACGACAAGCGATATTATTGTCTATAAATATATCTTTTTTCATTGCGCACTCATTGATATGTCCATCACATCTATCATATAAGTATCGAAGAAATCCTGAGGAGCTCCTTCTATCTGACCGTTCTTCTTGAACTTGACAGTGTGAATGGTGGTCTTGCCTTCGCCTTGACTCATATAATATACCTTAATATCCTCCTCCTGAATATCGCCCCTAACTACTGACAGACGCAGACGATTCATAAGATACTCGCTGTGTGATTCGATGACATAACGTTTGCCCTTCAGCATCTGCTTAACAAGATAATCGCCAAACTTTGCCTGGGCTCTTGGGTGCAAATGAACTTCTGGCTGAGAAACATAAAGAGTGGATCCCTTGCCCAACTCTACATCTGCAATGATAATCGGCATGGTTTGTGATATACCAAATCCTACATCTGAAAGATTTGCAAGTTCATCATCTTCATGCACCTTCACGCCAATCTTGAATTGACCAGATCCTAATCTGGATGGTTCTACTTCACTCAACAACCCAATGGATTTGATGCCCTCTACAAATTCATCAAACTTATCATGGCTATTATCCTTCCAAGTTAAGAGTTCGTTGATAAAACCTTCGCCTGAAGTTGCAATCTTACCGGATGTAACAGGCTCCTCGGTATAAATACGTTGAGCCGGTTGACGATAAGAACTGATATAGTTGACTTTCGCATTATAACGCTCTATGAAACTCGTTGCTTCCCGCATGGCAAAGAATAGTGGATACTTTTTTTCCATGTTTCCACTAGAAAGGTCACTAACCACCAAATTTTCTAAATGAATTTTCTCGGTAGCATATTTCAAAACCTCTATAATTGAATCTTTTGGAGCCAAATGAGAATTAGCATATTCCAACAATTCCTCAAATTTCTTTCTCTGCCTATTTTTAGAAGGATCTATATCGACATCAACGAGGAGTTCACCATCTTTCGTAACTTTTTGCTTGAAATAATAATAACTACCCGTACATTCACTGAAAGAAATCATCGGATTACCTGCCTGATTACTCATCCACTGGCTTTCAATCTTTAACTGTTCGTCGGTTTCTGAGTCAACCAAGGTAAAACTTAAACCAATTTTACTTGTCGAATCATGTTTGAATACCATCTCCATGAAATTACCCATCTGCACATAAATGCCATTAGGGGAAAATTCCAAAGGGAATTTCTTACTCTGAAGAACTCCCAACATACCATACATCAAGGAGCTCTTACCAGTGCTGTTGGCACCTGTAAGCAATGTCAGTTTTCCAAATTCTAAGCAAGAAGTATCTTCAAAGCATTTGAAATTGGTTAATCTTATATCTTGCAAATAAACCATAGCTTAATGTAGTGTTTAATGTTTAATGTTTAGTGTGTAGTGTTTAGTGTTTAAACTTGGTGTCGCACACGGATCACGCGGAGAGCACGGATGAGGAGCCTAACTCGGCTCTGCAAATGGTTTTTAAAACGAACACGAATAGGGCGAATCGAATAGCCCTGTGGGCTCTGTTGCTGGAGATTGAAACATAAACTTGGATAAAACAAACAGCCTCACCCCCAGCCCCTCTCCAAAAGAGAGGGGAGTGATTACAATATCTTTGTCGTAGCAAATGAAAGGGGTATACCATGGTTTTGTTGAGTAAACTTTGCCTTATAGTTCATTTGCATTGACGTAAATTTCGGATATCCTTGTCGAAAGCAGATATATGCCTCGACGTTTCTCAAAGTCGTGACATCTGTATTTTGGACTGAATAATGCTGATTGAAAATGTTTATAGTTGTCTGCAATTGTTCTATTGCTTTATCATATCTCTTTGAGATTGTTTTATGACAACCACTTTCTGCATTGGCTTTAAACTCTATAAAACAAATATTTGTGTCATTTGCTATAGCGCAATCGCATTTCTTAGTATTACGATGTTGAATAAGACCTTTATCTATCTGTAATAGAGCGTATGGCTTCGCAGATGGATTTTCAATAGCAAAATACCTTTGTGCTTTGTCTTCTTCCTGTCCAAAGGTTGGCGTTACGAATCCACAAATATGGTGAGCTTCAGAATCTACGATGTGCTCATTTTTAGTAGATTCTAATAAATAGGATTCTACTTGCTTCGTGTATTGCGCAAACACATTTGGAAGTGCTAAATCGTGGAGATAACTGGGTATCATTGCTGCCGTAACTTTTGAATGTATATTTGATATAGCTTATCGAAGACTTCTGCATTATATTCTGAGGCTGAATCAAGTTCGTTCTCACTTATAAGGCCTGTACTTTCGTCTATTAATGAACGACAAGTGCCTTCTGAAATGGTATAAGCTGAAAAATCATCTATCGACATAAATGATTCTGTAGATATCAGATTCTTTATTTCTTCTTCATCTACGCCCTCAGAAGCTAACTTGCTTGCAAACAAAAGAATGTTGGCTGCAGCTAAGACATATGGGCTATGTGTGGTAATAAAGACTGAAGATGTATGCTCTCCATTACAAAGCGAAATAATATCATTGAAGAGTTCTACCTGTGTTTGTGGGAAAATATTTTGCTCTGGTTCTTCTAACACAAACGAAATACTCTTAGGATAGACTAATCTTTTATATAGATCTTGCATCTCGGTAATATGAGATTTGGCTACTTCGTCTTCGTCTTCTTTGCTTTTAATCTTTTCTAAATATACTTTCTTATATCCGTCCTTCTTTACTTGGTCTGGATAATATTTAGTTGTTATTTTTTCGGTTATCAGCCAAGCAAGATTAATTTGTTTTTGACCTTGTTCAAAAGAAAGATTCTTATCGTAGTTCACAAAATAATCCGACACAAAATAATGCATCATAACCGTCATTGGAACTAACGACTGCATACCACTTGAAGCATCATATAATGGAATATCGTATGTCACTCCATTTTTATGAGCAAGCATATCTTTTCTATCTTTCGCTTTATCATCATGATAATAATTCATACCCAAATTGAGTATGGCAATTTTATTTTGAGGACTAAAGTTTCTGTTGGCATCGAGCCAATCGAACAAGAAACTCCTAAAGTTGGTTGGCTCAAGTTCACGCTTTTCTATATCCTTCATCGTTATGATATTTCTATCAGATGGCATATATGATATCTTGATACGCTTGTAGTCAAGGTTTTCTTTAAATGCCATTGAGAAATCTCCTTTATCATAGTTGATGAAAATATAGGGTGATTCATATCTAACAACAGAGCTATCTGGATGGATATAGTTATGCATACGATGGAAGTCTTCGACTAAGGACTTGAAGGCTTTTCCATCACTCACCACATCTACAGAAAGATTGGTACAGGCTTCCTTTTCTAACCACATACATGTGCTCAGAATCTTAGCTATCGTACTTTTTCCTGTGCTCTGTGGACCAATAAGTATGCAAAAACGCTTATATTCTATTGATACCGTTTCTGTTATCGGGCCAACATCTGTTATTGTTAGTTTTCTCATTATATTATATGTTCTATAGGGTTGGGGACTCTAAGGGCTTTGGCGAGTTCGAGGATCTTGGGGTCGAGTTTTGCCAAATGGTAGAGGAGCTGGACGGAGATCTTGTCGAGGTGCAAATGGAGTTCACCTATAACTATCTGGTTTTGTGTGGTTGCATTTGGAGCAATTTGATTGTTTCCTGATTGTACACTAATTTTTGTTGTCTCGTTTGACATTGTCGTTTTTTAAATGGTTAAGTTAACCCAAATCGGCATTAGGCCGCTTTATGTATTAATGTGCTTTGACCCAGGGTGTCGCTTCGCTTGCCCTGGGCTATGCGCTTGTTGGGCTTTCAGCCCGTTTGGAATTAAATCCGAAACTTTACTTAATTATATTACAGCTTGCAGTCTTTAGTTTTTTACAAGGCGTCTTTTGGAAAAATCAAAATACAAGCAAGCCCTAACGACCGATTTGTGTTTAATATGTTAATAATTGGGTATAGGGGTGGGAAAAATGGGTATCTAATGATACTTGCCAAAGTATTACGTGATACTTGGCAAAGTAATACGTGATACTTGGCAAAGTATCACGTAATACTTTTTTAGGGGTCTTTAGCGACCGGGATGGCGGTTGGCTCGTTTGCGAACTTCCCAGGCTTGATTGATGTATAGACGCAGGTTGTCGATACTCTTGCCTGTCTCCACATTCGTGAGGAATGGTAGGAGGAGGGTGATGAAGTTTTGCTTCACTATGAGCTCTTCTACTATCGTGGTCTCTTGAAGACACATCGTGGCTACCACTTCGCCTACTTCTTTGGCGGTTTTGCACGCCTGAAGCTGGGTGAGGTACCCTCGGAGGGTGTCCACATTATTTATATATATGGACAGCCGCTGCTCAGGGGGACTGAGTGGTGCGGGTGAACTACTTTCCCCTGCAGTGTTCTGGCTGGCGAGCTCGTCGCCATAGAAATTCTGCACCGCATAGGTTGCGTTGGGGAGAATCTGATTGTTGCCTCCGTAGATCTGAATGGATACGGAGGGAGTGTTTGTTGTCATCATAATAACAAAGAATACTTAAATAACGTTTATAGGTTTTTATATAAATAATTGAGCTTTCACAAGCGATTATTAATGTTTAATGTGTAATGTGTAATGTGTAATGTGTAATGTGTAATGTGTAGTGTTTAATGTGTAATGTTTAGTGTTATTTAATGGTTATTCAATGGTTGCTCAATGGTTATTCAATGGGGTTCAACAGAATTGGATTCGGGGTTTTGATGTTGTAACTTTGCATCAGCTTAAACGAAGAACGGAGGGTGATGAGTGAAAAAGCAACGTTCGGCTGCCGAAAGAAATGCTAATATAATACCCGGGATGCTCAACATTCGAAGTTTGGAGTGGCTGACAAATTTAGTATTAACAATTTTAAAAGAAAGGATTTAAATTATGATTGATTATTCTGTTTACATGATGAAGAACCAAATGAAGCCAGAGGAACCAGCTAAGGCTTATGCTAAGAACCAAGTGCGCGAGATCTGGGACTTGAACAAGTTTAGTAAGCATATCGCATCGCACCATAGTGGATATAGCCGCGGTATCGTAAAGGCTATCTTGTCGGATATGTGCGACTGCATGGTGGAGCAGCTGCTCAACGGCAACAAGATTAAGCTCGGCGAGTTTGGTGTGTTTAGTATCTCTATCAGCTGTGAGGGTGCTGAATCGCTGGAGAAGTTCACCGCTGAAAACATCAAGAATGTGAATATCAAGTTCCAGCCAGGTGAGGACTTCGAGGATCTTCGTTCTATGGCTGAGTTCAACCCTGTGGCAAGCCGTGCTGGTCAAGCTGCTGTATTGAAGGCTGAGAAGAACAACGAGACTTCTGTTGACTTGAATGCTGCCAAGAAGAAGGAGACTAATGTTTAATGTTTAGTGTTTAATGTTTAAACTTGGGGCTTAACACGAATATCTCTGAGTCTGAGGTCTCTGCAGCTTGAGGTTTCGCACACGGATCACACGGAGAGCACGGAGGGGAGCCTAACTCGGCTCTGATGCTCGATGTGATTAAATGAACACGAATAGTGCAAATCTCACGAAAGAGACCGAGGTCTCTGCAGCTTGAGGTTTCGCACACGGATTGCACGGAGAGCACGGAGGGGAGCCTAACTCGGCTCTGCTGCTTGAGAAGTTAAAGAACACGAATATCTCGAATTGCACGAATGAGGACCGAGGTCTCTGCAGCTTGAGGTTTCGCACACAGATTGCGGAGAACACGGAAAGGAGCCTAACTCGGATCTGCTGCTTGAGAAGTTAAAGAACACGAATATCTCGAATTGCACGAATGAGTAGTGTGTTATGGGTAGTGTTTAAAGGGTGGGTGGAGGGTTTAATGTTTAATGTTTAATGTTTAATGTTTAATGTTTAATTTTTAAACTGATTATTATGTATATATATAGTTCAAACGTGGAATCGAACACGAAGAAGATTCCGTGGTACCAGATCGTGAATGCTGTAGTGCAGGCTTTAATAGCTGCACTCACTGCGTTAGGGGTTAGCTCGTGCGCTACCTGGATTGGATAAAAGCCTCACCCCCAACCCCTCTCCAAAAGAGAGGGAGAAAGCCTCACCCCCTACCCCTCTCCAAAAGAGAGGGGAGTGATTAGACTTGAAGGCGCAGGAGGAGCTTTTATATAGGAACACGAATAGTGCAAATAACACGAAAGAGTTCGGGAGCTCGGCTGCTGGGGTGTGGTGCACACGGATAGCAAATGAGAGTACGAGGGGTGGGTGGTGGGTATTTTATTGTTATGTATTATTTTAATTGTTATGAGAAAAAGATTGATGATGTCGGCTGACGACGTGAAATATATTGTGATTCACTGCTCAGCAACACGACGCAACCAGAACTATACGGTGGAGCAAATGAGGAAGGACCACAAAGAGAGGGGATTCTATGATATTGGCTACCACTTCTACATCCGTAAGGATGGTACGAGGACGCAGCATCGTATGCTGCTGGAGGTGGGGGCGCATGCTAAACCGTATAACAGATGTTCTATCGGTATCTGCTATGAGGGCGGACTGGATGAGGAGGGCAACTCTTGCAACACGCTGACGAGAGCGCAGCGAGAGGAGATTCTTGATCTGCTGGGTATCTTGCGCAGGTTGTTCCCGAGGGCAAAGGTGGTGGGGCACCGTGATCTGCCTGGGACTACGCCGAAGGACTGTCCGTGCTTGAATGTGGACGAAGTCTTACTCACCACGAAGGATTGAGTTTTTAAAGAACACGAATTGTCCGAATGACACGAATATAAACGCGGCAGGATTGCTGGAGAGTTTTAAGGAACACGAATTTTTATTTTATTCGGTTGATTCGAGTGATTCGGGGTCGTTTTCTTAAGGCTGGATTCGGGTTCTGCTTGAATTACAAGGAACACGAATAGTTCGAATGACACGAATTTTTGTTTATTCGGTAGATTCGAGTGATTCGTGTTCGTTTTCTCAGAACTGGATTTGTGTTCTGCTTGAAGTCCTAAAGAACACGAATTATCCGAATAACACGAATCTTTGTTTATTCGGTAGATTCGAGTGATTCGGGGTCGTTTTCTCAGAACTGGATTTGTGTTCTGCTGGAGGTTCTAAAGAACACGAATAGTTCGAATGACACGAATTTTTATTTATTCGGTTGATTCGAGTGATTCGTGTTCGTTTTCTTATGGCTGGATTCGGGGTCTGCTTGAAGTCCTAAGGAACACGAATAGTTCGAATGACACGAATTTTTATTTTATTCGGTTGATTCGGTTGATTCGTGTTCGTTTTCTTAAACCCAGATTTGTGTTCTGCTGGAGGTTCTAAAGAACACGAATAGTCCGAATGACACGAATCTTTGTTTATTCGGTTGATTCGAGTGATTCGTGTTCGTTTTCTTAAGGCTGGATTCGGGATCGTTTTACTTCGTGGTCATATGGAAGAAGCGGGTGAGGCGGCTGCCGAGGCTGCGATCCATATTGTCGATATAGGCATCGAGGACACGGATGGTGGGGGTGAGTGGGATAAGGTCGTAGTCGGCAAGGGAGGCTGGAACGAGACAGCTGTTGCCCTCACGGATGATGACTTCATCGCCTGTGGAGCGTACATGGAGTTTGCAGTCGCCATTGACGCACATGGTGATGATGAAACTATCGTATTTCAACAGGTTGCGATGGAATGGTTGGCTGACTTCAAGGATGCGGACGCTGAAATATGGTGAGCTGATAACGAGGTTGGCACGGTTTTCTTCGTTCTGATATTCTGTGCGGTATTTGTCGACGACATTATAGTCGAGGGCTTGGGCTGCAAGGTCGACATGCAACTGGCGTGGACGACCATCGAGGCCTGGACGATTGTAGTCGAAGATGCGATAGGTGAGGTCGGACGACTGCTGAATCTCGGCAAGGAGGATGCCACTGCATATGGCATGGACTCTGCCTGCCGGGAGATAGAAGACGTCGCCACGTTTTACTTCGTGGCGTGCCAGGACATCGGTGATGCTGCCGTCTTCGACGCGTTTCTTGAATTCGTATTCGGATATTGGCTGTTTGAATCCTGCATAGAGGTAGCTGCCTGGTTGAGCATCGATGACGTACCACATCTCGCTCTTGCCCATCTTGTTATGGACGCGTGCAGCCATCTCGTCGTTGGGATGGACTTGGATGCTGAGGTCGCGTTTGGCATCGATGAACTTGGCAAGCAGAGGGAGCCTGCCATCGTAGCGGTCGCTGACGGCTTTGCCGAGGATTTCTTCTGGGGCTGAAGAGACTACGGAGATGAGGTCGCGACCTGCGAGGGGACCATTGGCTATGATGCTGGCGCTGTCGGGCACAGCACTGACTTCCCAGCTCTCGCCGATGGTTTCGTCGGTGGCAGGGAGTCCTTTGTATGGTCGTATCTTGTTGCCGCCCCACACAATGGTGTGAAGGTTTGGCTGGAATAGGAATGGATACATGGTAAGAAAAAGAAGCCTCACCCCCAACCCCTCTCCAAAAGAGAGGGGAGTGATTAGACTTGAAGGCGTAGGAGGAGAACACGAATATCTCGAATCTACACGAAGGCTTTGAAAGGGTAAAAAGGTAAAGAGTAAAAGGGTAAATCAGACTATACTTTGCTTGAGGGTGTTGCACACGGATAGCACGGAGCACACGGATTTAAGCGAATAGTCTTTGTGGGAAAACTCTATCCTTCGAGTGTAATTACTCCCCTCTCTCTTGGAGAGGGGTTGGGGGTGAGGCTGTTATATTGTGTTTAAAACAGATAGCTGAAGGAGGTGAGGAGCTGCTGATAGTCAGATTGGAAGCGGATGCGGGTGGATTCGTCGAGGTTGGGAGTGTCGACGAGGCGCTCGAGTTCTTGCAGCACCTTGGCTCCCATACTGAAGATTGGAGCGCAGAGGGTGTTTTCGTGGTCGGCAATGGGGGCGTAGTAGTAGCCGATTTCTTCGATAACGAATTGCAGAGTGCGCCACGCTTCGTGTATCTTCATGCGGTTGTGAGCCATCTCGTCGAGGACATACTTGCGGAGATATTCTATATTATCTGCCTGCGCATATACCTCCTTGGTGGTTTTGACAGGATGGAAATAGCGATCGATGAGCACCTGCTGTTCGTGGAGGTTGCGCTTATAGAACACATCGCTGTCGACAGTGGTCTTGGCGGGTTCCACTTCTTCGAATCGCTCGGCATGGACTCCGGATATGGCTACGCTCATGCCTCCTATCTCCATGACGAGCTTGCGGTCGCGGTCGATGCGGATGATATATCCGGTCATATCAGCCATGTCGCCAGTGGTGATACGGAGCAGGATGCGGTTGCGGGCATAATAATGGAATGGATGAAGGAGGAAGCGGATGCGTTCGGGTGAGGTTTCGCAGATGCACATGAATGGTCGCATCTGGGAATCAGGAATCTGTGCCACTCGTCCGGTGCTACAGTTCTTGCAGAGATAATGGCCTGGGAAATACCAGTCGAGGTAGGCTTGTGTTTCTTTAGGGCTACCTTTGATAAAGACGAGTCCGCTAAAAGTAGGCATCTCTCTGCGTTGCACTTTTAGCTTATCGTTCTTGCGGTAGTATCTGATGGTTTTGTGTACGAAGAAGGTCTTGCCATCTTTGCGTAGCCACTCTTCGAATTTGGCTACACGACTATGATGAACGAAGAGGTAGGACCAGGTGGCAGGGGCTGACGAAGAGCAAGGCCTCACCTCTGCGCCAACAGTGTCTGTTGACCCAGTAACTTGAGTACCCTCAGAAAGACGAGCGTCTTCGTTGGTGGTAGAAAAAGAATCCGTACCATCCGGTTTCATAAACTCTTTTCTACTTTATGTCAGCGGCTACAACCTGCATTTGAGCAGATTGTGCAAGCCTTATCAGATACGACTTCGCTTGCATGGTTCTTGTATTTTATGCCTTTTATATATTATAAGGTGTACAAAGTTAGGTATTTTGTATGAAAAGAACAAGAAAAAGGAGACTTTTTTTCATTGGAAACGGATAAAATTGGGATAAACGAAATGTATGGACTTGAATGGACTTAAAAAAAGCCTCACCCCCTGCCCCTCTCCAAAAGAGAGATAAAGCCTCACCCCCTGCCCCTCTCCAAAAGAGAGGGGAGTAATTAGACTCGAAGGCGCTTAGAGGAAGAACACGAAGAACTCGAATCGAATGACACGAAGATCGGTTGCTAGTTTATAAACGAACACTAATATCGCAAATCTACACGAATAGCCCTGTGGGCTTGGCCGCCGGAGGGTTAAACGAACACGAATCGAATGACACGAAGATCGGTTGATAGTTTTTAAACGAACACTAATATCGCAAATCTACACGAATGAGTCCGGGGGACTCTGTAGCTTGAGAATGTCGCACACGGATAAACGGATGGAGCCTAACTCGGCTCGGCTGCTTGAGGGTTAAACGAACACGAATTATGCGAATGACACGAAATAAAAAGGTAAAAAGGTAAAAGGGTGAAAGGGTAAAAGGTAAAAGGATGGAAAGGTAAAAAGGATGGAAGGGTGGGAAGGAAAAAGGATGGAAAGGAGGAGAACGAGTTGTTAACTTTATTTAACTATGGTTATTATACAAGCAATAGAAAAAGAGAGTACTTTTGCAAGGGAATATTAACTATTGAAGTCAACTAATATAATAGCCGTAAAGACTAAACATTACAAGAGTTATGTAGTTGGAGATTTTAATAAATGGCTATATAAAACATAAGGATATTACTTGTATGAAAGTTTACAATATCATCCTAAAATTAGTGCTATGCTACCTGCTGAGCATATTCCATATTGAAATGGCATCGGCAGACATAAGAAACGAGCGCATTCTAATTATCACTTCGTATAATCCTGACACTGAAAGAACTAATGCTAACCTTTCGGAATTCTTCAGAAAATACAAGACTTTGGCTGGCTCTACGACAAACGTTTGTGTGGAGACCATGAACAGCAAAAGCCTGTCGGAAGCACCACTATGGAAGGACAGAATGGAGGGCTTGCTGAAGAAATATACAAACGACCCTCCAAGCCTTATCATATTGATAGGACAGGAGGCTTGGGTGTCTTATCTGGCTCAAACTTCGAAATTGGCACACAAGACTCCTTCGATGGCGGCAATGGTGAGTACGAACACTATAGAATTACCTAAAGGAATTAAAAACTTAAGAACTTGGATGCCTGAAAGCAAGGAGTATACTGACTTCAAAGACTTTAATATAGTGGGCGGAATATTCTACAAATATCATGTAGGTCGCAACATAGAACTGATAAAAGACTTCTATCCTAACACAAGGAATATTGCTTTTCTTTCCGACTTTACGTTGGGTGGTCTGACGATACAGGCTTTGGTCAGAAAAGAAATGACAAAGTATAGGGATTTAAATCTGCAGCTGATAGATGGTAGACGATATACACTGTTTGGTGCTTGCAAACAGTTGAAGGAGATAAAGGAGGGCACAGTATTATTAATAGGTACGTGGAGAATAGACTGTAGCGAGAACTATGTGTTGGCAAATACAACAAGTGTGTTGCGCGATGCAAACCCTAATTTGCCTGCTTTTTCTATAGCTTCGGTAGGTATGGGCAGTTGGGCTATCGGAGGATATACACCTGAGTTTGGTCTTGTTGGCGAAGACTTGGCAGACATTGCCTACGACTATCTGAAGGCTAAAATGCCAAATAGTGAATTGTTTAAAATTCGCCGCAGTGGCTATACTTTTGATAAATCAAAACTCGCCAAATTTGAATTATCAGAGAATCTTGTCCCTGCTAACTCGATAATAATAAACCAGACTGAGAATTTCTATTCCAAGAACCGAAAGATGATATTGTGGGTATTGTCGTCGGTGCTGGTATTGATATTTGGATTGTTTATAGCGATATATTATATTGCTCATATTCGCCGACTAAAGAACGCTTTGGAGAAGAAGAGCAAGGAGTTAGCAATAGCAAAGGATAAGGCTGAGGAGGCTAACAGGCTGAAAACGGCTTTTATCGCTAATATGAGTCACGAAATACGCACTCCACTGAATGCGATAGTGGGTTTCTCGGAGTTGCAATGTATGGACGACTATTCGAATGAGGACAAGAAGGAGTTTGAAAAGATAATAAAGGAGAATTCGACATTGCTGCTGAATCTTATCAACGACATATTGGATATTTCGAGGATAGAATCGGGTCGTGTGACGATAGATTATCGTCCGTGCGACGTGGTGAAGTTATGCCATAGCTGCTTGATATCGGTGAAGCAGGCGAGACCTTTGGAGCATGTGGAGTATCAGGAACACTATCCTGTGGACTCGCTATTTATACAGACTGACGCTGTGAAGTTTAAGCAGGTGATAATAAATCTGCTCACTAATGCCAGCAAGTTTACCAAGGAGGGACATATACGACTGAGCTTCAGTGTGGACGAGGGCAAACGCCTTATAACATTGGCTATCAGCGACACTGGTATTGGTGTGCCTAAGGAGAAGGCAGAGGCGGTGTTTGAGCGCTTCGTGAAGCTGAACCAATATGTGCAGGGTACGGGCTTGGGTCTATCGCTCTGCAGAATTATCGTAGAGAGGTTGGGCGGAAAGATCTGGCTCGACACTTCGTATACGGAGGGTGCGAGGTTTATGTTTTGCATTCCTCTAACAAAGGTACAGAAAGAAGATTTGGCGGAAGACCAGAGATAAAGATTATTCTATGTAGTATGAACGACACCCTAATTTGATCATTATGGAAACAAAGAAGAAGATTCTCGTGGCAGAGGATAATGCAAGCAATTTTAAGCTATTAGACGTAATTTTATCAAAAGACTTTGAGCTACTGCATGCTTGGAATGGCAAGGAGGCGGTAGAGATGTTTGAGCAACAGAAGCCAGAATTGGTGCTCATGGATATCACTATGCCTGTGATGAATGGGTATGAGGCAACAAGCGAAATAAGAAAGTTTTCTGCTACGGTGCCTATAATAGGTCTCACTGCTCGTGCTTTTTCTGATGACGAGCAGGAGGGTTATGACTGTGGTATGACGGAGTATATGACTAAACCTATCAACATTGTGCAACTACGTATGCATATTAGCAAGTTGTTGGGATAGCGCAGGTGTGGTTTTTAAACAACGAATGCAGCATTAAGAAAACGAACACGAATCACCGAATCAACCGAATAAAATAAAAATTCGTGTCATTCGGAGATTTACAGCAATTGGACTTTAAGGCCTATGGAGAGGCCGAAGACATCCCAGAAGTCGGCTTTGCCGTTGCGGAAGAAGGTCATGAAATAGATGTCGCAGGTGCTGAGTTCATAGAATGCGGTGATGCTCTTGATATAACGGCGGCGATTGTTGGGGACAGTCTTGGTGATACGCTGACCAACGAAGACGTTAGGACGGAACTTGGTGGAGAAGGGATAATAGCCACTGCTATATTTGGCAGGCTGCTTAGCCCAAAACTCATGACCAAACACGGTATTGAAATATAAGCCACATTCCAAGGGCTCCAGGTTCCCACCATCGTCAAGGTATATAGACCAAGGAATGTAGTTTTCTTTGAGAGTCATGGTGAGCTTAGCTCGTTTGGAATCATATTTCGGGATATAACCAAAGAGCAGATGCGTTTCCCATTGGCGACGTTTGCCATAGTCCCAACCTACACCTATGGAAGCGAGTCCCATGTTACCAGCAAACTGGAGGACATGCTGTGTAGGGATGAGGTTAGACCAGCGCTGACGATAGCGGTGGACACGATGGTCGTAGTGGCCATAGTGAGCGGAGGTGTCGCAGAGGATGCTGTCGCTAAGGGTGACGGCATTAGCATCGATGGCTACAAAGAGAGCAAATGCAGCCATGAGGAGTTTAAAGACTGATGACTTCATTTGCATATCCATTAGGAGTTATTGTAAAAATACGATATTTTCGTTTTTTGGCTGCTGCCACCTCATAATAGATAATGCCATTGTTGAAGAAGTCGTGTTCATCTATCTGATGACCATGACCATAGAGGCAGAACATGAGGTTGGGGAAGTTCATAACATAATAGTTGAAAGGTTTGAGCACATTATTATTAAACTGCTCGCTATATGGCGCAGCATGCATACAAGTCACACTACGGTCGAAGAGCGCAGAGTCGCGAGAGGCCTCAGCTTCGAGGAAGTCGAAGTCGGGCACAGGCTCAGAGTAGTCGTACTCTATTGCATTGGTATTTATCATTATGAATTTTACTCTTCCGGCAATGAACGAGAAGTCGTTGTTGCCAAACATCTTAGCATAGACTTCGTTGCCTGTACCAAGACAGTCGTGGTTGCCCTGCATGACGACGAAAGGTTTGCGCAAGCGTTGTAGTCGCTCACGAGCAAGGGAGTATTCAAGTGTAGAGCCAAAGTCGGTGAGGTCGCCGAGGTGTATCACAAAGTCGATGCTATCTCGGCGGTTGATATCAGCAATCTCTGCTTCAAGGTCTTTGTACCATTGGTGGGAGTCGCTGATAACGGCTATATGCATAGTGTCTTTATCGAGACATCTCTCTTCTATGAGCTTTATATTCTTTGCATTAAGGTCGGTAGCACCTTCTACGCGTGTGTCGTAGGGATGGATATCGAACACGGAGTCGCAGGCACTAAATGAAAGTAGCATCAGAGCCGAGAGCAAAAGGATGTGTACTAAATGTTTCATTCGCTATATTTTAGTATGCAGCAAAGATAACACTTTTATATCAAAAACTAAAGAGGTCTTGGCAGTTTTTTTTGCGAAATACAAGAAAATATGGAGAAAAAAGTGAAGAGTGAAGAATTTAAGTGAAGAGTGAAGAATTAAATAGCCATAAAGACTAATGGATTCTTCACCCTTCTGTTGGCTTTCCCTTCGGCCGCCGATTTTCAATTCTTCACTCTTCACTTCCTTTGGATTCTTCACCCTTCGTTCTTCACTCTTCACTTCCTTTGGATTCTTCACTCTTCGTTCTTCACTCTTCACTTCCTTTGGATTCTTCACCCTTCTGTTGGCTTTCCCTTCGGCCGCCGATTTTCAATTCTTCACTCTTCACTTAGCAGATGCGCTGGAAGAAGGTTAGGATTTCCTCCCATGTTTTGAAGGTGTCGGAGGCAAAGGCGATGGTGGTGCCCATGAAGTCGCGAGGAGGATTGCATGAGATGTAATAGTCGCCGATGAGAGCCTTAGGCTGGTTGGTGAAGATGACATGGTTGTGGGCAGGAGTAGAGAGATACTGTTCGCACCATGACATCATATCAGTGACGTAGGTATGGGAGTTGGTAGGGCATGGCGACACGATATATACATCGAAATGCTCTATCAGGAATTCGTAGGCTTTGACGAGACTCGACTTCGGCTTGCGATAGCTATCCATAAGGGCATCTGCATCGATATACAAGGCAGGACGTTCCCTACCCTCTTGCTTGTCACTTATCCAGCGTATCACTGGCACTACGCCATGGAAGAAAGAACTGTCGTCCATGCGATGTTCGCCATGGAAGTGGGCAGCATGAGTGTAGTGTTGGCAGAAGAGGTCGAAGGTGTGGACAACAGGGTCGTTGTCGCCAAAGAGTCCATAGACATGGTCGTTGTCGTCGGCAGCATGTTGGAAGTTGAGTTCGCATATCTCGCGGTATTCCTTTTCCAGGGCTTTGGTTACGAGAAATTCTGTTTCGCCATCAGCACGAGGATTCTGCCATTGCTGTTTGCCAGTCATGCCATGCTCCTTCATGGTGTCGTGCATGCCGAAGGCAGGGTTGACACAAATGCGGTCGATGCCATAGAGCTGTTCGGCATACATACCACCCATGGAAGTACCAATGATAAGGTCGGGCTTTTCGCGCTCACAGATATCGTGGAGCAGGCTTATAGCCTCAGCGGGATGGAGCGGCATGTCGTAGGCTATGACCTCGGCATTAGGGAATGTTTCGCGGATGCGAGTAACTGTTCCAGACTGGGCAGAAGAGCCGAAGCCATGGATATACATTATCTTTTTGCCCGCCATGAGGTCGGGGTATTGCTTGATATAGGGATTTTCCATAATTATTTTTTTTGCACACAGAACAATAATTAAGTGAAGTGTGTGGCTTTGCTTTGCTGGAGGGTGTCGCACACGGATAGCACGGAGAACACGGATTTTTTAATCTAATCGGTTGTGAATCTTACACTAACCTACAGACTAACTAAAGGGACCAAAGGTCCAAATATCCGTGGAATCTGTGGAATCCGTGTGGGACTAAATGCGCTATATATCCGTGGGGACTGTAGAATCCGTGTGGGGCTAAACTCATTAGAGGGTGTAGGAAAATTTACACTATTTGTAGGAGCTCACGGATGTTGGAGATTTTAGTGACTCGTGTGTGAGCATATTCTTCAGTCTTTTCGTATTCCCAGGTATGGTGGGTAGGAATGTAGACGGCGGAAGCGCCGGTGGCTATGGTAGGCTCGACATCGCTCTTGAAGGAGTTGCCAACCATAAGGAGGTCGTCGGGCTTGACACCAGCAAGACGGCATAAGGCACGTACGGCATCGGGAGTCTTGTCGTTGACAACTTCAACGAGGTCGAAATAATGGCGGAGCCCAGAACGGTCGAGTTTGCTATTCTGGTCGAGAAGTTCGCCCTTGGTGAAGACAGCGAGCTTGATGTCTGAATTGTCGGATAGCTCAGTGAGCACCTCCTCTACACCATCAAGCGGATTAGGGTCGAAGGTGAGGAGCTGTCTGCCGAGTTCCATTATTCGGTCTATACCCTTGCCTCCGATTCTGCCTTCTGTCATTCGGTTGGCATTTTCAATCAGCGAGAGCATGAAGGCTTTTACGCCAAAGCCGAGAAGCGGCATGTTGGCACACTCTGTGGCAAAGAGGTTTTTCTTGACCTCGTCGGGAGCGATGCCATAGTCAGATAGAAGAGAAGCATATTTCTCTTCGATATTTACGAAATGCGACTGACAGTCCCAAAGGGTGTCGTCGGCATCAAAGGCTATCAATTTGTATTTTGTCATATATTTATAGGGATTATTAGCATACTAAGCTCAACGAGGGCTTGAGGCGGGATTGGAAGCGAAGTCGTAAAAACGACTTCGAACAAGGACAGAGGGCTAAAGCCAGGACGCAGAGCCAAAGCCAAAACGCTGAGCCAAAGCGCAGGGCCAAAGCCAAAACGCAGGAGGAAGGGTCAAAGCCAAAGCGCAGGAGGGAGGGCTAAAGCCAAAGCGCTAGGGCTAAAGCCAAGACTAAAGCTGGAGCGCAGAGCCAAGATGAGAAACCACAACCATGCGAAAGTTGAGCAAATCATGTTGCAAAGGTACACTTTTTCTGCATTATGTGCGGATAAATGAATAAAAAACATTATATTTGCACAATATATAACTAATACATAACTATAACGATTATATAAACTAAATAACACAACTGACCAACCTATGCAGACATGTCCAAAATGTAAACAGCTCATTGAAGACGACAGCTGGTTTTGTGACCAATGTGGTACAGAACTGATGGTTTGTCCTTCGTGTCGTACTATAAAAAGAGGTATGACATGCAACCAATGTGGTACAAAACTTGTGACCGCAAAGGCTTTTGCCCAAAATGGAGGTAGCGTGAAAGACCCAACAACTCCACCTGTGGGCAACACACAGAATGTCGGTCCTTCGCCAACTCCAAACGTAAATTCTAATCCTATTCCTCAGCCACCGACAGGCTTTGTGGGGCAGCCTATGCCGAATACAGGGCAGCATATGCCAAACACTGGGCAACAAGTTGTGACCCCTGGGCAGCCGATAGCAGATATGAATACAGATCGCACGATGCGTCCGGGAGCTACGCCACCTCCACCTCCTCGTCAGCCACAGGCAAAGCCAGGACATCTGGTTTGTCAAAACCCATCGATAAGGTTGGGTATTGGCGATGGTGCTATAATAGGTAGACGCGGAAGCTATGCCCAGGCATTTGCAGGACAAGGATATGTGTCGGGCAACCATGCCCGTTTGCAGTATAATGCCAGCGGACAGTTTGAGGTAGTAGACCTTGGTAGTACAAATGGCACATTCGTGAACGGACAGCAATTGGCGCCAAACATGCCAAGAGTGGTGAACGTAGGCGACATAGTGAAGTTTGCTAATTTGGAGTTTGCTGTACAGATTTAAAAACCGATGAAGCTATGATAATATCTTGCAATTTAATATCAGACGTTGGACTGAAGCGTAGCAACAACGAAGACATAGTGTTGCTAAATGGCGATTTTTATAGAGATAACGCCTATCAGTCTACATTCACACTCAACGACAACGCACGTATGGCAGCCATAGTGGCAGATGGTATGGGCGGACATGCAGGTGGAGAATTTGCCAGCGAGTTAGCTGCGCAGAGTTTCCAAACTTTTGTGGAAACACTACCAGCGACGGTTGACACAGCAACTCTACACAACCTGATAAAGTCGTGGGCTACAGATGCTCACTATATGATAAAGCACAAGGGCGAAGAGATGCCACAATTCTATAATATGGGAACAACATTCGTAGGATTGCTCTTCTATAACGGTAGCGTGAGCTGGATAAACATCGGCGATAGCAGAATATACAGATTTCGCGACGGCATATTGCGGCAGTTGAGTACAGACCACTCGATGCGCGAGAAGGAGAAAGACCCAACGATACCGTCGAACATAATATACAACGCATTAGGAGTGGGCGATAGTGTCTTTGCCGATGTAGAGGATATAACACAGAAAGTGATTCCTGGCGATAAGTTCATCATATGCTCAGACGGCTTGTCGGATATGGCAGACGACGAGACTATAGAGAGTGTGATGGAAAATGGCGGTAGCGCACCAGAGTTGGTGGCTGCAGCAAAAGAAGCTGGAGGCAAAGACAACGTCAGCGTGATAGTTGTAGAAATAATTGAATAGAAATTAACCTAAACAAATATAATACAATGGATCAATTTCAACAGCAGCAACAGCAGCAGGAACAGCAACGCCAGCAGACTGCTGCTACACAAAGCTATGATAATAACACCCCGAACTATATATGTCCGCATTGCGGAGCGGCAGTAGACTTCCACATGGAACTATGTCCACATTGTCATCATCCGCTACATCCTGATATATGCACATACTGCGGTGCAGAGATGGAGCCAGAAGATCAGTTCTGCTGTGAATGTGGCGGTCCACGTAAGGGTATCACCTGTCCTATATGTGGCACATTGAACTTCCGTAGTTTCTGCAGTCATTGCAATACTCCTCTCGACGACCTTGCAAGAGCAGAGGTAGAGAAGGCACAACGCGACCCTGTATACCAAAAGGCGGTATCGCTGGCAGAACAGATGGCTGAACTGGAAGAGCAGATTATGGCTGCAGAAAGAGAAGCCAGAATGCCTGATGATAGTGACGACTTTGATATAGAAGAAGAGGAAGTTGAAGAACTGGACTTCGAAACCGTGATGGAGCTCAGCGAGGAGGACAAGAAGTTGATGGAGCAATATCATCAGCTGTTGGGAACAACCCCTACTCCTATAAACAATACGCCAACGCCTACTCCAAAGCCTCAACAGCAGGTGCAACAGAAGAAGAAGGTAGACAAGAAAGCACGCGTGGGTGGTGCCGACTTGGCTGCTATGAAGGCTGAATATCAGCGACAGATGCAGGAGATGCAGTCGCTATTGAACGCTATGCAACCAGATGCCAATACTACGCCACAGATGCAACGTAACTTCTGTTGTGCACACAAGGTGGTGGTGACAACACAGAGATTGGTTAGACGACCAACAACATGGATTTGCAACTATTGCGGTTGCGAGCACAATCAGCCAAGCGAATGCACCAGACCTGAGTTGGGAGGTGTATGGAAATATAATTCTTATACTGAAACTGTACGAACTATAGAAACAAGATAAGCGACATGAACGATTCAACTATAATCCCTAACGATGGCACTATTCGCCCTGGAGCGAACAATGGTGGAAATAATGATTCTACCGTAAGACCATCGGCAGATATGAATGACAATGGTAGCACCGTGAGACCAGGAATGAATGACAACGGTAGCACCGTGAGACCGGGAATGAATGACAATGGCAGTACCGTGAGACCGGGAATGAATGACAACGGCAGCACCGTGAGACCAAACACAGGAGCTGGTGGCGACAGCAACGCTACAGTTAGGCAAGCTGCAGGAAACGGCGACATGGGAATTGGAAGCACCATTCGTGCCAATAACGACAACGGAGGAACCATCGTTGCCAATACCAATATGGGCGGAAGACCACAGCAGGCTACACAAGCACAGGCTGCCAACAGCGCTAATGCAGACTATAAGAACCAAAAGGGTGCTATCTTTGGTTTGCCTGATATTTTTATTGATGGCAAGAAACTGCACGTGGTGGAATACCTGAAGCAGGTGTCTGGAGAGGCGCAGCTGATAAAGGTAGAGAGCAAGGGTAAGCAATATATGCTGAAGCTATATCTCTCGGGAATACATCCTAACCACGACATGCTGGAGAAGGTGAAGACCATACCTCAGGGTATGCCAGGACTGATGCGACTATATAAGCATGGTACATGGACAAGTCCGAGTGACGACAAGGATGTGCGCGACTATGAGATTATGGAACTCTGCGAGGGTGGCACTCTGAGCGACCTCGACCTAAAAGGCGACGAAGAAAGATGGAAGAAGCTTGCCATGCAAATGGCGATAAGTATCGACCTATGCCACAAGAGAGGTTTCTTGCATCTCGATGTCAAGCCCGACAACTTCCTCTTTGTAGACAAGCAACGCACAAACCTGGTGTTGGGCGACTTCGGACTTGCTGTTGCGATAGATGCTAATGGTAAAGGACAGTGTTCGCAGGCAAGAACAAAGAAATATGCAGCACCAGAGATATATTCGCATATAGAAGGTCAGCTAATCGATGTTGACGACAAGAGCGACTTCTACTCTCTCGGTATCTCGCTGATGAGAATATGGATGGGACAAGAGGCGTTTGACAAGATATTCGAAGGCAAGAACGAACGTCAGCTCATAAAGATGAAGCAGTATGAGCAGATACCGATGCCTACAGGACTCAGCGCACATTCGCTGTCGCTGATAAAGGCACTGTTGTTGTTTAACAATAGTGAGCGTGCTGGTTTTGCAGATATACAGAGATGGATTAAGGGCGAGAACCTCGTGGAAGACGAGGCTGCAGCAAACCAGAATGTACCACAGATGAGCATCGTTTACAATGGTGCGAAGAATCAGGTGGCACACTCTATGAACGAGCTTGCACATTTCATGCTCGAAGACCAAGAGTTGGCAAAGAAATATCTGTATAGTGGAAAGCTGTCGAAACTTATCGACCAAACTAACCCAGAAATGGCCCTTAACATAGACCAGATAACTGAAGAGTGGTATCCAAGCAATAAGTCTGCCGGTCTTGCTGCAGCCATCTTCACCTTGGATGAGGAATATCCATGGACCGACGTCAAGGGCAAACAGATGAGCACATTTGCTGAGATTGCAGAGTCGCTGTTGTATAACTTCGACCAATATTGCGAAGACCTGAAAGACAAGGATCATACATTCTATGTATATCTGCGTGTGAATGGTGAGCAGGCATGGGCTGACAACATATACCAGCAGTTGGAGAAGAACGCTCAAGACAACCTGCTGAGATTTATCTACGAGTATAATGCTAAGTTGCCTTTCCGCATCGTTACTACCGGCAATCAGATACACTATGTTGACAATATCAACGATGTGCTACAATATGGCGAAAACCTTAGCGATGACTCTAAGTGGGAGATAACATGCGGTGGATTCACTAAGTGGGTGAACTCACGCAACGGTATGATTGCTGCCGAGGTAGAGAAATATTTGCAACAGAAGAATTGGGCTACAGAATGCTATCCTGGAGTGTTGTATCTGCTGAACAAGCAATGTGGTTACGACTATAAGATTGTTGCTGATGCCAAGGATCCTAATGCACTGTTTACTCCTGCTCAGTTGGCAGCAAGACTCAACAAGTTGGTTTCTGACTACGGACAGAATTCGGATAAGTATTCCTTCTTCCATGAGTTTATGAATATCGATGGGTCAAGACTGGAACAGTATCTCACGGTGCGCAGTTTTAGGAACCAGATAAACTACATAAAATATTGTTTCGACCTGAAGAGCCAGACCAATACCGGCAAGCCAGGTCCATACAACAAGATTATTGCAGCATATAAGTGTATAGCCGGAATGGGAGCTACACCTTATTATATATGTGGCAGTAAGAAGCTCACTTCGCTTGCCGACGTAAACAAACTCACCAATACAGAGAAGAAAAACGAATATACAGGTAGACAGCTTGGCAACTGGCTAACTATCTTCTTCCAAGAGAATCCAAAACTGAATCTGAATCAGGCTTATACCTACGAGCTTGAGACAGAGAAATACTTGAAGTATATAGAAGGCTTCAATAGTAGCGACCAAAAGGTGAGTAGATTCCGTCAGGCTGTAGAAAAAATCCATTGGAATCATTCAACTCTACGGTGTTTGCTATATTGTTCATAATATGCACCATAGGCTTCTTTGCACTATCAGAAGGAGAAGGCGGATGTATAGGCGAACTGATATGGGGCGGACTGATAGCGCTGGCGATATATTGGGGACTGTACTTTATACTAAAGCTGCTGATGCCATTTGCAGGATATATCGTGGCAGGATTGCTACTGCTATACGCATGGAAGATATATAGCGCATGTATCGGTTCGGTAAGTATCAGCAATAGTACCGACTTGCTTGGCAACGACGAACTTGTGGTGGCTCCATTGCATTTCGCTTACAGATCTAACGAGAGTATCTCGCAGTTTACACCAACCGTAGAGCTAAGAACAGAGAACGAAGAGGCTTATCTTGAGAATGTAATTCAAAAGATTAAGAAGAAGACCCTCTGGTCGGTGGTTACCTCGATACTCATCTCTTCGCTACTGATACTTATGGGAGCAGCAAAGGGACTAAGCTTCTCTTCATCAGATACAGAAATCGCAACCGTGCTAAACGGCTCATGGAATGGAGAATTCCAAGGCAAAGCAGCAACATTGGTTATAGACAATGTAAACGAGAAGACTGGCGAGGTGAATGGTACTATGTTTGTAAAGTTTAAGAATCTTGCGCAAGAGAGTGTTTCGGGAACTGCCAAGGATGGCGACAAGATAACACTCGAACTCAAAGACAATGTACAGAATGGCGTACTCGATGGTACATATAATATATATGTAGACAAGAGTGCTGGCACCATGGAATGTCAATACCGCAATTCCAAGACAGGCAAGGAGGTAGGCTTCACACTCACAAAAGACGGAAGTGCAGAGAATGTAGCTAACGAGGCTGACGAGGCTGACGTTGTTGAGACTACAAGCAAAAAGAGTAGCAGCAAGAAGAACGAGAATAGTCAGAAGAGCGAGACAAGCAACAGTAGCTCAGATGCAAGTTCGAACACTCAGGCTACAGAAACTTCAAAACCTGCAGGACACAGCATCAACATACAGGGGTCATCGTCGTCGCATTCTATCAACACCAATGGTGGAAGTAGACAACATTCAACTCCAAAGCATGAAAACAGCAATAGCGGAGGATATAATATCAAGGTGAACTCATCAAACAATAGCGGTGGTGGGTTTAAGCTTGAAGAAATTAACTAATAGTTGTTTAAGAAAAACGAATTACTATGATCTGTCAACAATGTCAGAAACAAAATAGAGAGCAGGCACACTATTGCAAATGGTGTGGCTCTGCTCTATCTAACGACAATACTGGTCCTCTTGCCGACTTGGTGGGAATGGACAAGGTGAAGAAGCAACTGATGACCCTCGTTGCACGCTACGAGGAACATCAGCGCAGAATGAAGACTACGGGAGTGAGCCAACCTTTCACCGCTAATATCATTATCAGTGGCGAGATGGGAACGGGTAAGACTATGCTCGTGGAGGTGATAGAAAAACTGTTCAGTCAGAAAGGTATGACTAAGCACCCTGCTACATATATACTGAATAGCGAAGAGTTTGATGCTTTCCGCAATGCTAAAGACTTTGATGCAAATCTGGCTAAAGCCAAGGGCGGAATACTATGTATAGATGCAGTGCATAAACTATTGCCTAATGGTCAAGACACCAATACTACAACCTTAGACCGCATATTCAGCGGTGTGCAGACATGGAAGGGCGATCCTTTCGTGATATTGTGTGGATGGTCGGTAGTGCTGGATAGTTATCTGAAAAACAATCCTAACATCCGCGACCGCTTCGATATGGTGATAAACCTACCGGGATATACCTACGAAGAACTTACCGAGATATGCTCGCGCCGACTTATGTTGACCTACGGATTAGGACTAAGCGAAGATGCAAGACAGAAGCTATTGAGAGTGGTAAGGCAGGCTAAGCGCGACAGATTGACTGACGCCAATGGATATTATGCAAAGAACCTTGCCGACACTATAGCTTTGAAGCACAATTCGAATGCCACACACCAGACTTCATCATTCATCAGTCCAGACGAAATTGATGGAAAGGAATATGTGGAGAAGACATTCGAAGAGGCTATTAAGCAGATGGATAAATACATCGGTGTGGATAAGATAAAGGATAATATCCGCAATCTTACCACTATGATGCAGATGCAATCACAGCGCGACGGCTCTGAGATAAAATGTAAAGACCACTTTCTATTCTTGGGCAATCCAGGTACGGGCAAGACCACCATTGCTCGTGTGTTTGCCGACGTGATGGCAGCAATGGGAGTGTTGAAGGTTGGACAGCTCATTGAGGTGACACGAAAAGACCTTGTGGCATCATTCGTTGGTCAAACAGCGCCAATGGTTGAGGCTGCTGTAAACAAGGCTATTGGCGGTATACTGTTTGTTGACGAGGCTTATACGCTGAGCCAAAGTGAGAACGACACATTTGGTAAAGAAGCTATCGACACATTGCTAAAGCTGATGGAAGACCGACGTGGCGAATTTATATGTATTGCAGCAGGCTACGACCACGAGATGAACGAATTCCTCGGTACCAACTCCGGATTGGCATCGCGATTCAATGAAACTATTCATTTCGATGATTATACAGGCGAGCAACTATATGACATCTTCCAAATGATGATGAAGGACAATAAGCTCACTCTTAACCCTGACGACGAAGTTTGGACTCGCAACTACTTCAAGAAGATGTATCTGATGCGTGGTGCAAAGTTTGGTAATGCTCGCGACGTGAGAAATGTATTAGATAAAGCAAAGAAGCGCCAGGCACATAGACTGCTCGAACTACAGAAGGTTGACCCACAAGCAGCAATGCAACAGAACTGCATTATAACAAAGATAGACATCTGCGACGAAGATGAAGAAAAGAGCGTAGACCAGATATTGGAAGAGCTCGATGCTTTTGTTGGTATGGACAACATAAAGAAGCAGGTGCGCGAACTTGCCAATAAGATACAGATTGAACGCATGAGCATGGCTGCAGGAGTAAGCTCGGCTGAGTTGACACCTGTTCACATACTCCTTACTGGTAACCCAGGTACAGGAAAGACCACTATAGCACGAAAGCTCGGAGAGATTTTCAAGGCTATTGGATTGTTGCCATCAGGCAAGGTTGTGGAGCATGAACGCAGAACGTTGATAAGTCCATATCAGAACGAGTCTTCCAAACTGATGAGTAAGGCTTGCGATGATGCTATGGGAGGAATACTATTTATCGACGAAGCTTACAACCTGGCTCCACCAAGCAAGGGCGGTAGTGGCTCTGACGACAAGGCTGGAGTGGAAGCTATAGAAACTCTGATGACTCGTATGGAGAACGACAAGGGTAAGTTTGTGCTTATCTGTGCAGGATACAGAAAGAATATGGACGAATTCCTGCTCACAAACCCAGGACTATCGCGTCGTTTCACCAACAAGATGCATATCGACGACTATACACCAGACCAGCTACAGCAGATATTCATGCAGATGGCAAAGAAGAAGAACTACACATTAGTGCCTGAGGCTATAGTTCCTTTACAGAAATGCATACAGCTGAAGGTGGATGCTAAGGATGAGAACTTCGGTAATGCAGGCGAAATGGTTAAACTATTTGAGGAGACAAAGAAGCGCTTATCATCTCGATTGATGAACAAAGTGCAGACTGGAGCACAGTTGGAGAAAGAAGAGTTTACAACGATTCTACCTGAGGATATTCCTTACGAGATGCCTAAGCAGGTGAGCACAGAAGAAAGTTTGTCGAAGCTCGATGAACTTATTGGCCTGCAAGGAGTGAAGGACGATGTGCGCAAGATGGCAAACATCATTAAGCTTGAGCAGAAGAGAGCAGAACTATTAGGAGAAAGCGGTAAGGTGGTTGCCGACCACTATGTGTTTGCAGGAAATCCGGGTACTGGTAAGACTACTGTGGCTCGCATCATGGCAGACATCTTCGTTTCGCTTGGCTTGTTGCCAACCAATAAGCTTATAGAGGTTTCACGCGACGACCTTGTGGCAGGCTATTCAGGTCAGACAGCAATAAATGTGAAACGAGTTGTTCGTAGTGCCATCGGTGGTGTATTGTTTATCGATGAAGCATACACCTTGAATCAAGGTCCTAACGACAACTTCGGTCATGAGGCTATAGACACGCTTGTGAAATTGCTCCTCGACTATAAGGGACGTATGGTAGTGATTCTTGCTGGATATACCGGTGACATGAAGCATTTCCTTGACACCAACCCAGGTTTGGCATCACGATTTACTAAGAAGATACAGTTTGACGACTACAAGCCAGAAGAACTAACACAGATATTCATGATGGCAGCAAATAAGAGAAAATATATCTTGCCAGAGGATACACAACAGGCTGTATCGCTTCAGCTAAAATACATGTACGACAATCGCGACCGCAACTTCGGTAATGCTCGTACTGCCAACAATTTCTTCGATGCTGTGCGCCAAGCTATGGCTACACGACTTATGCAAGCCGAAAACCTTTCTGCCAACGATATGTCGACAATATTGCCAGAAGACATCCTTAAAGCTGCACAGGCTATGTAAAAGGTAAAAAGGTAAAAAAGTAAAAAGGTAAAAGAATACCGAGAAAAAATATATAAAGAAAAAGGTAAAAAAGTAAAGGATGTCCCTCAATTTTTTACCTTTTTACTTTTTACCCTTTTACTTTTTTACCTTTTTACCTTTTTAATATATAACGATTCCGCCCATACCTTGGATAGTAACCTTTGCGGTGCCATCTTTGCCAACCTTTATGGTCTTCTTAGCAGGAGTTGGGAGGAATTCACCCTTCTTCTTAGGTTGATCAACGAGGATGTTTACTGTCTTGCCTGCAAACATAGGCAACGAGAGCTTAAGAGTCTTAGGCTCTGAAGTGCCATTAAGACCAGCTACATACCATTTGTCGCCAGTACGACGAGCCAACACAGCATAGCGTGTAGGATAGCCATCAACATAGCGAGTTTCATCCCATGTAGTAGGAAGAGTCTTGAGGAAATCTATCTCAAACTGTGGCAACTCGTTGAGGTTGTTAGGGCACAAGCAAACACAGTTGACGCTGGTCTGGATAACCAAAGCAGAAGCTATCTCAAAGATATCAGAAGTGTAGCGTGGATGTCCGCTCTTATTATCCTGATGCATGTGGGTATTCATCATTACACCACCCCAGTCGGCAGCACCGAGAGTGTTGCGAGAGAAAGGATGCATGGTGAGTTCGAAACCTTCCTGGCGAGCATGATGATCAGAGAAACGTACATTCTCAGATGCGAGCAAAGCCTCAGAAGCAACATAGTTAGGATACATACGTTCCCAACCACGTGGGATTGTGCAACCATGGAATATCACCTGCAGACCATGACGGTTGGCATCAGAGAGGATATCTTCGTAGAGCTTCATCATCTCTTGCTTATCAGAGCCAAAGAAGTCGACCTTGATACCTGCGATATTATTCTTCTCCATCCATGCCATCTCCTCTTCACGAGCAATAGAAGTGTGCATACGTCCACGAGGACCCTGCGGAGCATCATTCCAATAGCCATTAGAGTTATACCAAAGCATAAGCTTCACACCCTTTGACTGTGCATAGCGTGAAAGCTCTTCAACCTTCTCTCTGCCGATCTGCTTATCCCACAATCCGTCTACGAGGCAATATTCATAGCCCATAGTGGCAGCGAGGTCGATGAACTTAACCTGATCGTTGTAGTTTACAGAATTATCCTGCCACATCAGCCATGACCAAGTATAGCGGCCAGGCTTATATTCGCGTGATGGCTTATAGAGAGGTTCTACGAGGTCGTAAGCCACGGTAGTTTCAACGATAGGCTTAAGATTAGAACCTACGGTAATGGTACGCCAAGGAGTAGAACCAGGCACCATGATACCAACATATTCGCTTCCCAAGCCATTCATCTCGGTTTTGTTAGGGAATGCAACAGTATATCCCTTTCCCTTTTCATAGTCGCTGAGGTGGCAGCCCGCATAGTTGCTACCAGTGCCAGTCTCGCTAACGAGCACCCAACCATCATTGCCAACATGGAACAAGCAAGGGAAGGTGTAGCCTTCACCAAACTTCGACTTCACGTCCATTGCAGCATCAGCAGTATATTCCTCTTCGTAAGAAGGCTTTGTACGTTCCCATCCCACCATAGTCTTGCTCTGTGGGCAGATGAATGTAGTGGTATAGTCAGGGAAGTTGAATGCACTTGCCTCAGAATAGATAACGGCACACTTAGGATTGTTGCCCTTACCACGATGAAGAGTGTAGCGGAAAGCCACATCAGAGTTTGACACACGGAAGGTAACTGTCAGAGGCCACTTCTTAGCATTCTCCATAGTGATATTCACCTCGTTAGCCTGATAGTGAACCTCAGAAGCCTTAGTGCGCGACATGGTATATTTGCTGTCGATGCTATTTTCTTTAGAGTCTTTGATGGTAAGACCTTGTGTGAAGTCACCGATGTTGGTGTTGAGTCCGAGTGCAGAAGGAGTCATCATCTGCTTACCATCGTAGTTTACCACGTAGGTTGGTTTACCACCTTCGTCAGATATAGTTACCTGCAATTTTCCATCAGGCGATGCCACCTTCACATCAGTAGCCATTGCATTGGCAGTCATCAATGCAGCAAGCGAAAAAATAATTGCTTTTTTCATTTTGAAGTAATTAGTAATAGTTTTGATAATAAATTTAGAAATGTATTTGATTATTATTTATGCTTTTCTATTCCCATCAGCTTTCTTATTCTTCGTGTCAACATCTTCCAGATATATGCGAAGTTGGCTTGACGAAGGTTATAGAATAGTTCTTCAAACGAGCGTGCTATCTTTACCCAAGGATGTCCCCACGCATTGCGACGATATAGGCGGTGCTTATAGTCTACATATTCCATCACATATTTAGGATGCTTCAATGGGAAATCTATCTCAAGGCGAGCCATAGTGAATATACGGCGCAGAGCCTTAGGCATAGTTAGCAGTTCACCATAGTGGGTAGAGTCGGCAGTAGCTCCGACATTATTTATTTGGTTTACTGTTGGCATAATGGCAAGACCATTATTCATCAACATTGTTGACCAAAATATGCTTTCGAAATATTGTTTACCGTTAGCCTTGTGGTCGTAGCACATCTGCATGAAGTCGTTTCTCACTCCACGCTCCTTTGCAAGGTGAGCAAGCTGTGTGCGATTGAAGTCATCATTGAGGAATGTGTAGTCGCCATCCCATTTATCTATCACTCTTCGCCATGATGCCCATCCCCATATCGAGAACACAGATGTAAAGAAATAGCTGTAAGGTACATCTGATGTCACCTCGTCGGTATTGAATCCTGCCACCATAGTTATTCGTTCATCATTCTCGTAGCGGTCGAGCATCTCCTTACAGAAAGGGAAGAACGATTGACTTGGCACCACATCATCTTCCAACACTATACACTTGTCGGCAAGCGAGAATGCCCACTTATGTGCCATATAGCCCGAAGGGTCGCAGCCATAGTTGCGAGTTTGGAAATTCCTCCTCACGTCGCATTCCCAGTCTATATCCTCCACAATTTTTCTGCAAGCCTCTATGCCTGCCATATCCTTCTCGCCTCGTGGTCCGTCTTGGTATAGGAACAAGCGAGAAGGGCGTGCCTTCTTAACCTCCTCAAAAACAAGTTTAAAGGTGGAAGGACGATTAAAGAACAACAATAACACGGCTATGTCGGTCTTGGCAGGATGCAGTTGTGGCATAATAGTAATGGTTATAATAGGTTAAACTCTTTGCAAAGATAGTGCAAACCGAGGGCAATACAAAATAAATTCATTTATTTTTATTGTTGAGGTGCAGCCTATCTTATCTAAAGATAGTGCAAACCGAGGGCAATACAAAATAAAAAAGGCACAACTCTACATTTCTAAAATGAAAGAAATGTGAAGTTGCACCTTTTTTTGTAACAAACCTCTTAATTAAATATATTTATTCAGTCAGATATCGTTGATAAATTAATAAGCCTGTTCATGAACTCCTGCAACGGCACGTCCGCTTGGATCGTTCATATTCTTGAATGCAGCATCCCATGCCAATGCTTCGGCAGTAGAGCAAGCCACGCTTGGCACACTCGGCACACTGCGAGCAGCACTATCTGATGGGAAATGCTCGGCAAAGATAGAGCGATAATAGTATTCCTCTTTGTTGCGAGGAGGATTGATTGGGAATCTCTCGGCAGCATGCTCCATCTGTTCGTCGCTAACGGCAGCAGCTGTTATCTCCTTCAAGGTGTCTATCCACGAATAGCCTACTCCATCGCTAAACTGCTCTTTCTGTCGCCATGCCACTTCTTCAGGCAACATATCGGCAAAGGCTTCGCGCACAATCTTCTTCTCCATAGTATTTCCTGGACACATCTTTGCCTCGGGGTTTAGTCGCATTGCAACATCAAGGAATTCCTTGTCCAAGAAAGGCACTCTGCCCTCTACTCCCCAAGCCGAAAGACTCTTGTTGGCACGCAGACAGTCGTAAAGATATAGCTTCGACAACTTTCTTACAGTCTCTTCATGGAAAGCCCTGGCGGTAGGAGCTTTATGGAAATACAGATAGCCACCGAATATCTCGTCGGCACCTTCGCCCGATAGTACCATCTTTATGCCCATACTCTTTATGACACGCGCCAAGAGATACATCGGTGTGCTTGCTCTAACGGTTGTTACATCGTAGGTTTCGATGAAATATATCACATCGCGTATAGCATCCAATCCCTCTTGAATGGTGTAGTTGATTTCATGGTGTACGGTACCGATATGTTCGGCAACGAGTCGTGCTTTAGCTAAGTCGGGAGCACCTTTCAGTCCTACGGCAAAGGAATGTAACCTTGGCCACCATGCCGGACTCTTACAGTCTTCCTCTATTCTGTTGGCAGAATATTTCTCTGCTATGGCAGATATCACCGACGAGTCTAAGCCGCCAGAGAGCAACACTCCATAAGGAACATCGCTCATAAGCTGACGCTTCACAGCATCTTCAAGTGCATCGTGCACATCGGCCACTGATGCACCATTGTCTTTCACAGCATCATAGTTGAACCAATCGCGTGTATAGTATCTTTGCATCTTTGGTGTGCGACTCCAATAGAAATGTCCTGGAAGGAATGGTTCGTACGAATCGCATTGTCCTTCGAGTGCTTTCAGTTCGCTTGCCACATACACTTTGCCATCTTTGTCGTAACCAATATAAAGAGGTATCACGCCAATAGGGTCGCGAGCTATGAGAAATGTGTCGCGCTCAGAATCGTAGAGAGCAAAAGCAAAGATACCGCTAAGCTGCTCTATCATTGCGGTGATGTCGGCACTGGTTGGTTCAGAGGTCTTAGCCATCATCTCTCGATATAAAGCCAAGATAACCTCGCAGTCGCTACCTGTTTGAAACTCATAGCTTCCAGCAAAATTCTGGCGGATATCTTTATGGTTATAGATTTCGCCATTTACTGCCAACACCTGACAGCCATCAGGCGAAAACAATGGTTGCTTACCCGACTCTGGATCTACGATGCTCAATCGCTCGTGAGCAAGGATAGCAGAGCCTTTGCAGCAGATACCGCTCCAGTCTGGACCGCGATGACGAATCTTCTGACTCATTCTCAAAGCCTTTTGTCGAAGCTCTTGAGTCTGCTCTTTGATGTTAAAGATAGATACTATTCCACACATGGTTGTAAAGTTTAACCCCAATCGGTTATTAGACCGAAATGGGTGAGTTGTTATGATTTTATGGATTCTTTCAATCTAATGACCGATTGGGGTCTTAAAAAGAAGCTCCACCCTCAGTCCCTCTGCTAAAGAGAAGGAATTAAATTGTCTGGTATAACTGAGGATGAAGCAAGAAATGGTTAATATATATGAGTCTGGTTAAAACTCGCTTATATTACTATCCCCCACTAACGAGGGATAGTAATTATAATCTTTAGTTGTAGCAGCTCTCTCCATGCTCGTAGATATCGAGACCTTCTTCCTCGATACGCTTGTCAACACGGATACCTACAAGCTTCTTGATACCGAAGAACAATATTGCTCCTGCTACTGCTGCCCATACATCTATACAAAGGATACCCAAGCACTGAGCTCCGAAGAAACCGAAGCCACCACCATAGAAGGCACCACCATCGACAGCCAAAAGACCTGTCATCAATGTACCGAAGATACCGCATACACCGTGTACTGAGCTTGCACCTACAGGGTCGTCAATATGAAGCTTGGTATCGATAAACTCGATAGAGAATACAAGGATTACACCTGCCAAGAAACCGATGATGACAGCTCCAAGTGGAGATACAAGGTCGCAACCTGCGGTGATGGCTACCAATCCTGCCAAGATACCGTTGAGGGTGAGTGAGAATGAAGGCTTGCCATACTTAATCCAAGATGTGAACATGGTGGCTATACCACCTGCTGCAGCTGCAAGGTTGGTGGTGAGGAATACGTGTGAGATAGCAACTCTGTTTACTTCGCCTGATGCTGCAAGCTGTGAACCAGGGTTGAAACCGAACCAGCCAAACCAGAGGATGAATACACCAAGAGATGCTGCCATGAGGTTGTGACCTGGAATAGCGCGGCTCTTGCCATCCTTACCATATTTGCCAAGACGTGGACCAAGGGCAATAGCACCAACGAAAGCAAGCACACCACCTACAGAGTGAACGATAGCAGAACCTGCAAAGTCGTGGAAGGCATATCCAAATGTATCCATCATAAAGCTGCCTGCTTCTCCATTGCAAAGCCAGCCGCCACCCCATGTCCAGTGACCTGAGATAGGATAGATGAACAACGAAATAAATACAGAATATACGCAATACATAGAAAACTTAGTGCGCTCAGCCATTGCTCCTGAAACTATGGTTGCTGATGTTGCACAGAACACGGTCTGGAAGATTAGGAAGCCTTCGGTTGGCAAGCCTGCTGGATGAGTATAGAATGAGAAATCGCCAAAATGTGGCATTCCGATAAAGCCCTGACCATCGCTTCCAAACATGAAGCCGAAGCCTACGAGCCAAAAGAGAAGTGAACCGAACATGAAGTCGACAAAGTTCTTGAACAATATGTTCGCGGTGTTTTTGCTACGTGTAAAACCTGCCTCGCAGAGTGCAAAACCTGGCTGCATAAAGAATACCAACATGGCTGCCAATAGCATCCATACGGTATCTAATGATATACTTAAATCCTGTATTGTCATAGTCGTAAAAATTTGTGTTTGTGTTGTTGTTGATTAAATCCTGAAAACGCTCTTGGCGTTGACTGCTAAATATAAACGCTATGCGATCTACTTTTCTTGCTCTGCATTATACAAGGCGATGTCGCCACGCTCGCCGGTTCTAATTCTGACGGTGTCTTCTACAGGAATGACGAAGATTCTGCCATCTCCTATCTCACCAGTCTGTGCAGCTTTCGTAATAGCGGCTACGGTCTTCTCCACATTCTTGTCGCGTACAACAATGTTGAGCAACACACGCTCAATAGAACTGGTATCATACATCACGCCACGATAGATTCTTGCCTGGCGCATCTTTCCCTCACCTCTTACATCATAGTAAGAGAACCACTCGATGTCGGCTGCCAACAAGGCTTCCTTCACGTCATCGAACTTTGTCTTGCGGATGATAGCTTCAATTTTCTTCATGTTAACCTCTCCTTTTTCTTATTAATAATATGTTTATATGTATCTCTATTTCTGTGTTTACATATCATTTTGTTATGTTTCTGCTGCAAAAGTACGACAATATGTCAATATCTACAATAGATTTATATCGTTTTGCTATTATATTTCTTTAAGCACTTACACTTAATATCACCAAAAGCTAATTAAGTTTCAACTTGAAAGCAAATTAAACGATTCTGCTTTCAAATTGACATTTCCTTTATTTTCTTTCTACATATTAACAAGATTCTTATTGAATTATCAACAAATTGATTTACCTTTGCAGCAGAAACAAACAAAACGACGCAAATACAAAGAAAGACTATACAATATGGCACAAACAATACACTTCACAAAGATGCACGGGGCTGGCAATGACTACATATATGTCAACACCTTATTATATAATATAGAAGACCCCAGCGAGGCTGCTCGCAAATGGAGCGCACCTCATACAGGCATCGGAAGCGACGGGTTAGTGCTAATAGGTAAGCCTACCGACAGTGCAAAGGCAGACTTCTCGATGCGCATTTTCAATGCCGATGGTTCGGAAGCCATGATGTGTGGCAATGCCAGTAGATGTATTGGCAAATACTTATATGAAAAAGGTATTACCACCAGCGACACCATCCGACTTGAAACTCTTTCAGGAATAAAGATCCTAAAGTTGCATCTTGAGTCACAACCAGATGGCAACACGACAGTAAAGTCGGTAACAGTAGATATGCTTGAGGCAAGGTTGCAATGTAGCGAGCAGTTTGATGCAGCACTCGGTGATACCGTAAAAGCTGACTTCCGCACATTCAAAGGAACCTTCGTTTCGATGGGCAATCCTCACTACGTAATCTTCGTAGACGATGTTGAACATCTCGACATAGTGAAATACGGAAGTATATTGGAACATCATCCTGCATTTCCTCAGCGTTGCAACATCGAGTTTGCCGAAGTAAAGCCAAATGGCGATATCCGCACAAGGGTATGGGAACGCGGAAGCGGAGTAACAATGGCTTGCGGCACTGGTGCTTGCGCTACAGCTGTGGCAGCATCGGTAACAAACAGAGCAAAGCGCCATAGCAACATCGTGATGGATGGCGGCACTCTCAACATAGAATGGAGCGAAGCTGACAACCATATATATATGACAGGTCCTGCAGAGTTCGTGTTTGAGGGAGAAATTAAAAAGACACAAACAACCAAATAAATAAAAGAAATATGGCATTAGTAAACGAACATTTCCTGAAACTCTCGAACAACTATTTGTTCGCAGATATTGCCAAAAAGGTGAATGCCTACAAGGTTTCCAAACCAAACCAAAAGGTGATAAGCCTTGGCATCGGTGACGTAACCCGACCATTATGTCCGGCAGTGATAAACGCTATGCACAAAGCCGTTGACGAGATGGCATCGAAAGCTACATTCCGTGGCTATGGTCCAGAGAGAGGCTACGACTTCTTGCGCGAAGCAATAATAAAACACGACTATGCCCCTCGTGGCATACGTCTTGATGCTAACGAGATTTTCATCAACGACGGTGCAAAGAGCGACACAGGAAACATCCAAGAGATAGTAAGATGGGACAACTCTATCGGTGTCACCGACCCTATTTATCCTGTATATATCGACTCCAACGTTATGATAGGTCGTGCAGGAGTAAGAGATGATTCGGGAAAATGGAGCAATGTAACTTACTTCCCTTGCACAGCAGAGAACAATTTCATACCTCAACTTCCTGACCACAGGGTCGACATGATATACCTCTGCTATCCTAACAATCCTACGGGCACCGTGTTGCCTAAAGAGGAGTTGCGCAAATGGGTAAACTATGCCATACACAATGATGCAATAATATTCTATGATGCAGCCTACGAGGCTTACATCCAGGATGATGATATTCCCCACTCTATCTACGAGATAAAGGGTGCTCGCAAGGTGGCAATAGAGTTTCGAAGCTATTCTAAGACTGCAGGTTTCACTGGTGTGAGATGTGGATATACTGTTATTCCAAAGGAACTTACAGCAATAACCCTCGATGGCAAGACAAGGGTTGACCTCAACCATATCTGGGATCGCCGACAGAGCACCAAGTTTAATGGTACAAGCTATATCAGCCAGCGGGCTGCCGAAGCAATATATACCCCAGAGGGCAAACAGCAGGTAAAGGAGACCATCGACTACTACATGCAGAATGCAAAGATTATGTACGACACGCTCTCTAAACTTGGCTACAAGGTATATGGCGGAAAGAATGCTCCTTATCTGTGGGTGAAGACTCCCGACAACATACCAAGTTGGAAGTTCTTCGACAAGATGCTATATTCGGTAGGCGTTGTCTGCACACCTGGTGTAGGCTTTGGTCCAAGCGGTGAAGGATATTTCCGACTCACAGCCTTCGGCAACCGCGAAGATGTAGTAGAAGCAATGAGCAGGATAGCGAGACTCTAAGAGGGAAGAGTGAAGAACGAAGAGTGAAGAATTAAATACACTACAAAAACACAAACACAAATTTTAAAGACATGAAACAGGTAAAAAGATTAAGCATGGTGGCATTGGCAGCCTTTGCTTCCATCGCAGCAACAAATGCTCAGGACAACGTAGAGACAACAGTAGCAGCTGATGTAGTTAATCAGTACATCTGGCGTGGTCAGGAATTGGGTAATGTTTCATTGCAGCCTACATTGGGTGTAGCCTACAAGGGATTCTCGCTCACAGCATGGGGAAGCATTGGTCTCAGCGAACCTTCAGACACTAAGGAGTTTGACCTCACAGCGGCTTATTCTGTAGGTGGTTTCAATATCGGCATCACCGACTATTGGTTCAACACACCTAACACTCGCTACTTTGTCTATGACGCTCACAAGACAAGCCATGTATTCGAAGCCAACATTGGCTACGACTTCGGTCCTGCAGCCATTCAGTGGTATACCAACTTTGCTGGCAACGACGGCTTCAACACAGATGGCGACCGTGCCTATTCTTCATACGTAGAGGTTAGTGCACCATTCAAGTTTGGTGGATGCGACTGGACAGCAGCTGTTGGAGCTGTGCCTTTTGCTTCATCTTTCTATGCTGATGCCAACGGCTTCGTAGTAACAAACGTTTCGCTCAAGGCTACTAAGGACTTGAAGATTACAGATTCGTTCTCTGTACCTGTATTCGCAGGCATCTCTGCAAACCCATCTACAGAAAAGGCTTATCTGCTCTTTGGTTTCACATTGCAGCCATAAAGCAATCCGCTTCCTTCAATAGGAGAATCGTGGATAACGATAGAGATAACAACAACACAAACACAAATAACAACACAACAAACCAAAATTTAAACAACTATGGCAAATTTAAGATTTGAGGTTGTAGCCGAGGCTTTCAAGAAGAAACCCCTCGACGTGATTGCACCAGTAGAGCGCCCATCAGAGTATTACGGAAAGAATGTTTTCAACCGTGCCAAGATGTACAAGTATCTGCCACGTGATGTCTACGAGAAACTTGTAGACGTTATCGACAATGGCGCCACTCTCGACCGTTCTATCGCCGACGCTGTGGCTAAGGGTATCAAGCAGTGGGCAGATGAGAATGGTGTAACACACTATACTCACTGGTTCCAGCCTCTTACCGAGGGTACTGCTGAAAAGCATGATGCTTTCATTGAGCACGATGGCAAGGGTGGAATGATTGAAGAGTTTTCTGGCAAACTGCTCGTTCAGCAGGAGCCTGATGCATCAAGCTTCCCATCTGGTGGTATCCGCAACACCTTCGAGGCTCGTGGATATTCAGCTTGGGATCCTACATCTCCAATATTCATCATCGACGACACTCTCTGTATACCTACAATCTTCATTTCTTATACTGGCGAGGCTCTCGACTACAAGGCTCCATTGCTTCGTGCTTTGCATGCCGTGAACATCGCCGCCACAGAGGTTTGTCATTATTTTTATCCTGACGTAAAGAAGGTACATAGCAACTTGGGTTGGGAACAGGAATATTTCCTCGTTGACGAAAGCTTGTATTCTGCACGTCCTGACCTCGTACTTACAGGTCGCACCCTTATGGGTCACGATTCTGCTAAGAACCAGCAGATGGAAGACCACTATTTCGGCACCATCCCTGAGCGTGTGCAGGCTTTCATGAAAGACCTTGAGATTCGTGCTCTTGAACTTGGTATTCCTTGCAAGACTCGCCACAACGAGGTTGCACCTAACCAGTTTGAGGTTGCTCCTATCTTTGAGGAGTGCAACCTTGCCGTTGACCACAATATGCTCTTGATGAGCCTCATGAAGAAGGTGGCTCGCAAGCATGGTTTCCGTGCTTTGCTTCACGAAAAGCCTTTCGATGGTATTAATGGTTCTGGTAAGCACAACAACTGGAGCCTTTCTACAGATACTGGCGTATTGCTCCATGGTCCTGGCAAGACTCCTGAAGATACACTTCGTTTCGTAGTCTTCATTGTAGAGACATTGATGGGTGTATATCGCCACAACGGACTATTGAAGGCTTCTATCATGAGTGCTACCAACGCTCATCGTCTTGGAGCCAACGAGGCACCTCCAGCAATCATCTCAAGCTTCCTTGGCAAACAGCTTACAGAGCTCTTGGATCATATTGCATCAAGCGACAAGAAGGATCTCTTCACAATGCTTGGCAAGCAAGGCATGAAGCTTGATATTCCAGAGATTCCTGAGTTGCTCATCGATAACACCGACCGCAACCGTACATCTCCATTTGCCTTTACTGGCAACCGCTTCGAGTTCCGTGCCGTTGGGTCTGAGGCTAACTGCGCAAGTGCAATGATAGTTCTGAACACAGCTGTTGCTGAAGCATTGACCGACTTCAAGACTCGTGTAGATGCTCTCATCGCCAAGGGTGAAGACAAGGTTAGCGCCATCATCGACATCATTCGCGACGACCTTAAGACTTGCAAGCCTATTCATTTCGATGGCAATGGCTATAGCGACGAATGGGTTGAGGAAGCCAAGCGTCGTGGTTTGGACTGCGAGAAGAGCTGCCCTGTTATCTTCGAGCGCTATCTCGACGAAGACAGCATCAAGATGTTTGAATCGATGAACGTGATGAAGCGCCCTGAGCTTGAAGCTCGCAACGAGGTAAAATGGGAAACATATACTAAGAAGATTCAGATCGAGGCACGCGTTATGGGCGACCTCTCTATGAACCATATCATCCCTGTTGCTACTCACTATCAGAGCCAGTTGGCAAAGAACGTAGAGGGCATGATGGAAATCTTTGGTGCCGAAGAGGGTAAGGCTCTTACTGCTCGTAATATGAAGATTATTCGCGAGATTGCTGAGCGTACAGAGAAGATAGAGCGTTTCGTAGAGGAACTGGTATCTGCTCGTAAGGTTGCCAACAAGATTGAAAGTGAACACGACAAGGCCATTGCATACCACGACACCGTGGAACCAAAAATGGCTGACATACGCTATCAGATAGACAAGCTCGAGCTCATCGTTGCCGACGAGCTTTGGACATTGCCTAAGTATCGTGAACTCTTGTTCATAAGATAGTAATCAAAGTTACACAACAAAAAAACAATGATTATTGTGCCGGGGTAAATCAATATATAATATATGGTATAACCTATATATAAATGGTTTGACCCATATATAAAAAATGGTTTAAGCCCATGTATTAAATATAATAGAGACAATCTATTTCTTTTATTGGTTGTTTAAGTTTGCCGAGTTGTGCCATTGTGAAATGGTGCAACTCTTTTTTTATTTAAGCTCTACACCAGCTCAAATCGGCTCACCAGATAGATCTTGGGGACTGCTAAGACCTGCTTATGTTTTGTCCCACACGGATAGCACCGATAGCACGGATTTTTAGGACCTCTGATCCTTGTTGCTTGGGGATGAAACACGAAGCACTTGAGTTTTAAAAGAACACGAATATAGCGAATCGTCCGAATGTTAATTAAACTTCAAGCAAGGAGCGCAAGCAGCAGAGCCCACAGGACTCATTCGTGCGATTTGGATGATTCGTGTTCTAAAAAATCAGCAGTTTGTGTTTAAAAGAACACGAATATAGCGAATCTACCGAATGTTAATTAAACTTCAAGCAAGGAGCGCAAGCAGCAGAGCCCACAGGGCTCATTCGTGCGATTTGGATTATTCGTGTTCTAAAAAAAACAGCAGTTTGTGTTTAAAAGAACACGAATATAGCGAATCTACCGAATGTTAATTAAACTTCAAGCAAGGAGCGCAAG
>ENA-UEQM01000227-UEQM01000227.1-human-gut-metagenome-genome-assembly--contig:-NODE-227-length-41342-cov-8.077426_pt1 | contig 41342 bp, 36 predicted proteins | sample MGYA00242948_ERZ507948 | MGnify/ENA primary metagenome ERZ507948 (study PRJEB26167, sample SAMN06115440) | human gut metagenome | host: Homo sapiens | place: China:Hubei | collected 2015-07-28 | study... | reverse complement strand
AGAAGCCTTGTTTTTTCTTCGGGACCTTCGGGACCATCGGGACCGCCTGTGTCACAGGGGAAAAGAAGAATTTTCAAAATCGGGACAAATCGGGACTTCGGGACCAAGTAAGTAAGAGAGTAGAGAAGAAGAGAAGAAGAAGGAAGAAAGAAACATATCTATCTTTCTAATTTTTTTAATAACTTTTTCTCTTCTTTCACTGTAAATAAGGCATCTGCCAAAATTTGGCAGGGCTGTGAAGCATACATCATTGGACATGCGTCCAATAACGGAGGTCTCTCGTTTGAGTCCCGAAGCCGTGGCGGGACCGGTTGGGGGCATCGGGACGAAAGGGCGCGGTTCCCTTGGTTCTCCCTTCGGAGTGTGACCACTTGACCACGGGTTATGACCGTCCTAGGGGCCTAGGCGGCGTTCGTGCGGGCGCCGACGTGGAGGGTGTCGCCCGAGAGAGCGGAGGCCGCCTGCGCGATTGTGGAGGCTTAGACGCGGGTCTGTGTGGGCGCCCTTCGTGGAGTCGAAGAGGGAGAGGCCCCGCCCCCGTCGGACCTTCCGCTCAAATTTGCGCGAAAGTCTCAGGCCCGTTCGGATGGTCGCAACGGAGGCCTCCGACTTTTGCAAGCGTTCCGCGCGCGTGAGGCCCATGAGTTTTGTCGCCTATCCGCGCGCGCGTGAGTGTGAGTGAGGCTCCCGTTCCTACGGAGGGTTTCGCCTCCTCTGGGCAGATTTGACGGGGTTCCTCGATCCGCGTGAGGGAATTTCTTAAACGTTCCGCGCGCGCGTGCGTGAGGCTCCCGTTCCTAGGACGGAGGGTTTCGGTAAAAATTTACCGTTCGCTCCTCTGGGCGGGTTTTACGGGGTGCGCCGATCCGCGTTCGTGAGGGAGTTTCTGCAACATTCCGCGCGTGCGAGGGACGGTTTTGGCGATTTTGACTAGTCCATAAAAAAGAGCGGGTTCCGCACGTGCGAGGCGCCTAGTCCTAGGTCGGGGTTTCGCTAAAAATTTAGCGAATCATCCTCAGTGCCCCAGTGGGCGCCGCTCGTACCGACTGAGTAGGGGTGTGCTGTTTTGACACACCCCTAGCGAACCTCACGGAGGCCCCCGCCGCGAGTCGTTGCCCTCCCAAAAACAAGGGAGTCGCGAAACGCGACACCCCCGACCGTCGGTGTTTTTTCGGCGCTTTCCGAAAAAGTCGTTTGCTAAAAATTTAGCGCCCCCTTCCTAGTGGCCGATGGGCGCCCCCCGACTTTTGCAAACGTTCCGCGCGCGCGAGAGGAGTACAGCGGTCGGCACAAATGGACGCTAATGGACGGCGGTGGATGACTATACTGTGGCTCAGTTTCCTCAAGGGGGCTTCATGTCTATCTACGAACTGTATATGAGAACCGTCGCCGCTATCTCTCAGGTTCCTCCGAAGGCGCTTGACCCGATGACAATTGAAAGCATGGCAAAAATCGCCCGATTCGCAGAGAGGTTATACGGGCCAATGCCCCCCGCTGTTGGTGTGAAAGAGGCAGAGGAGCGAAAGACTAAGGCGCCGCGCGTGGAGGGTCGCCCCGCTCAGACGAAACGCCCAGTGAAACGACGGCTGGAGGAAAGCCCCGAGAAAATGCAAATTGTCGCAGGTGTTTTTAGGACTATGCCTAAAGCCTCAAAAACAGCGCAGGCCGTAGAAATCGCGTATGTTGCGAAGGTTTCGCCTAGCTCTGCCAAACGGTGGCTTAAAGCTTTTGAGGGCCTTCCCCCCGAAAGGAAAAAGCTGTACATGGCGGGCTAACGCAGGGGGCCATTTTCTCCGTTTTCTAGAAAATGGCTCCACTTTCTCTAGAAAATGGAGTCACTTTCGAAAGTGAGTAGCGGCGGCATCGGTCGCCCTCCTAGAGTTGACGGGAAAGGCCACGGGAATCCGCCCGAGGCCAACAGAGTCCGACTAGGAGGAAAGATGTCCGAAACGACTAACACGGCGTCCAAGTGGGCGCCGACCATCCCCGCCGAAACCTACGCGGCCTTGCGGCGCGAATACCCCGGGGTTCTCCGTCTGCCCCGCGTCGTTGCCCTTTGCGGCGTGCAGAAATCCACGATCTGGAAATGGGCCAAGAGCGGCAAGTTCCCCGCGCCCGTGCGGCTCAGTGCGAACGCCACGGGGTGGAGAGAGGCCGACGTCCGCGCATGGGTTCATGGCCTTGAGACCGTCTCCGAGGAGGGCGCGGCATGACCCCCCTCTCTTCCCTCAAGGCGCCCCGTCTCCCTCTCTGGAGCGGCTCCCTCCTCACGGCGTTCGTATTCTGCTACGGGCGGCCCCGTGCGGCGGTGGACGGTGCTATCATGCCTGCAACCCGTCGCCCGACGGGCCGCGAGCTTGGCGGCTTGCTTCAAAGCTATCGGCGGATGACCGCCGCGCCTTCCCGTGTTCGGGACGTGGCGTTTTCTTTTGGCGGTTTCCTTACTCATGGCCTTATTGCGCCCGCATTGCGTCAATTTTGCGGGTTGATGCCGTGCGGGAACCCTCCGGGGTTGCCGTTCCCGATAGCGCGGTCCGCCAACCCGCACGGTGTCGCCCTCCCTCTTGGCGGAGGGAGCGACTTTCGACAATTTGCTATCGGAGTCCAACCATGAGTAACCCTCTCAATGGCGCCGACGCGCGCCCCTTCAATTCCTCCAATTTCGTTTCCCCCTACGCGGCGGAAAACCATCCCCTTGCGTCCGTGCTCAACGCGCTGGCCTCCAATGACCCCGAGCGCGTTGTTTGTGCATCGGCGGACTTTCATACGAGTCTCTATCAGGTCTCCGCGTTGATGGGTGTCGTGGCCGAAGCACTGCGGAGCGGCCCTGATGGTGCGTTCGCCACTCAAGATGATCTGGTTGAGGCGTGCGGCGCCCTCTCGGGGCTTACCGCCCTTCACGCCGACATGTCCCTTCAGATTGAGGCGGCCCGAACGGCGCTCCGACCCTCTCGCTAAGGATGCTCAAAGATGAAATTTCAATCAAGCCTGCGCAATTTGCGCCGGGGCTCAGGGCAGGCCGCACCTACGTTCCGCACGCACGCCGAGGCGGGCCAATTCATCGGCGTACAGCCCGTACCCTCGGGGCGCCTCAAGGCGGGCGCATGGGTGCCTGCCCCTTTGTCCGACGGGAACCGCCGACACCATGGGGCGGGGCGTGCCTATCTCTTCCCCGATGGGCGCGGCGGGTGCGTAGTCAATTGGGTAACGGGGGAACGCGCCTTTTGGTTCGATGACTACGGGCGCCCCCTATCCAAAGAGGAGCATGCCGAGCGGCGCCGCCTCATGGCCGAGGCCGAGCGTTCGGCCCGAGCCGCCGAGACGAAACGTAGGGAAGTAGCCGCGTCGGTCGCCTGCGAATTGATCCGCGCGGCGGCCCCGGTGCAGGCGCATTCCTACCTGACCCGAAAGCACGTGACTCCCGATCAAGGGCTCTACGTCATTGACTCCGAACGGGCGGCGGCAATCATTCGCACGCACCATCCCGAGTACGGGCCGACGTGGAGGCCGTGGGATGCGAAGCGGGGGCGCCCCCTCGATGGGGCTCTTCTAATGGCGCCGATGTACGTCTTTGGCGCCGACGGGTGGACCCCGCAAACGGTCGAACTCATATCCGAGGGCGGGGCCAAGTGCTTCATGAGAGACGGGCCGACGCGGGGCGCTGTGTGGCTACCTCTGTCGGTGCTTGAGGGAGAGATACCCGATCGTCTGGCCGTGGCCGAGGGTGTTGCTACGGCGTTGAGTGTGGCTCAAGGGGCGGGTATTCCATGCGTGGCGGCTATGTCGTGCGCAAATTTGGCGCCCGCCGCCGCATCACTCCGTGAGTGCTACCCCGAGATCGATCTAACGGTTTGCGGGGACCTAGGTAACGGCGCCGATGAGGCGGCCCGAGCGGCGCTCTCTATCAGACCAGCGGCGCGGATAGCTTTCCCCGAATTCACGGCGGACCTACGCGCCCGCTTCAAAGCACTCACGGGCTCAACGTCCGAGCCGACCGACTTTAACGACTACTACCTTGCTAAGGGGGTCCTATGACTACCACCAAGAATGACGCGCCCGCCGTGCTTGAAAAAGAAATGGCCCCGTGGGAAGGAACCCACAAGGCCGAAATTTCAAACGTTGCGGGACCAAGTGTAGCACCCACGGAACCGACCGAGGGCGGCGCCGACCCGATCGTTGATGCGGGCGCCCCGGGGGTCTCGGAAACGGACGGCGTTCTTATGTTTCAGGCATCGGACGGCGGGGTCTTTCGTCTGGATGCGCACGGCGTGACGCACGAAAAGGACGGCCGAACTACGGACATTTGCGGGCCGCTCCGAGTGGATGCCGAGGCTCGTACTGCCACGGGAGAGGGGCGCCGCCTGTGCGTCTCGTTCGTGGACTCCGACGGCGTGACACACGAAAAGCAATTTGACCGCTCTTCGCTCTTTAGCCGTTCGAGCGCTATTGCGGGGGAACTTGCTTCGGCGGGTCTGGAAATCCGCTACCCGCTTTCTTCGCAGGGCGGGCGCCCGTGGATAGCCAACTACCTGAAAGACTACCCGAGGGCGAAACCCGTGCTCGGTGTTGAGTCCTACGGGTGGATTAAAGCGGGCGAGAGTTTCGCGCTACCGGGCCGATTGATCGGCGGATCGGAAAGGGTTGAGTTTGTCGGCGACGCCGCTCACGCATTGACCTATGAAAGCCGTGGCACACGTGAGGAGTGGGAACAAGGTGTGGCCGTGTTCGGCCTGCATTCCAGCCGCATCGCGCTTTCTCTGTGCGTCGGTGTCGCCCCGATCCTGATGCCGTTCTTCCCTTGGGTGGATACGGCGGGGTTTCACTTTTACGGGCCGTCTTCGAAGGGCAAGAGTACGACGGCGCGGGCCCTGTGCAGTGTCTGGCAGTGCGCAACGGAAATCGGTAGTTGGCGAAAGTCGGATAACGGCCTTGAGGCAACGGCGGCGGCCCACAACTACTTTCCGATGGTGCTCGATGAGATTACTCAGGTCGAACCCGAAATCATGACCCAAGTTATCTACATGCTCATGAATGGGAAGGGCAAGGGGCGTATGACCCGAGGCATGACGCTTCGGCCTACGCTCACTTGGAAAACGATGATCGTTTCCACAGGGGAGCGAACGACGGACGAACACGTGGGGACGGCCCGTAATTCGCACCCGCTTCAAATGGGCGCCCTAATCCGCATGGCAAACATTCCCGCGTGCCCCGTCTCGGAGTCCTTGGGGGTGTTCGAGTCTTTGCCCGACGGTATGGACGCCAAGGACGCCGCTATCGTTCTCAACCAAACGGCGCTAGAGGGTTCCTACGGGGTAGCCGGGCCCGCGTTCGTGGAGGGGTTGATCGAACTCATTCGTAGGGAAGGGGAGGATCGGGTATGCCGTCGGATTCAAGTCATACGGGATGCGTGGGTATCCGAGTACTGCACTTCGTCCGAGTCCGAGGTACGCCGCGTCGCCGATGCGTTTTCGTTCGTGGCCGCGTCGGGCGAACTGGCTATCGAATTGGGCGTATTTCCGTGGCCGAGGGGGACGGCTTCGAAACAGGTCGGCGCGTGTTTCAAAGCATGGCGCCTCAACTTCCGAACCGCCTCCGAACAGCAAAAGGACGTAATCGAATGGGTGGACGATATTGTCGAAACTCTGGTGGATCGGTTTGACCACGTGGACGGCTCGGGCACGACTCTACGAACGGCGGCCCGTAGCCCTGTCGGGTGCATCCTGCAGGGCGCTTCGGGTCGGACCGTCTATTTCATCCCGAAGGCCTTCAAAGAGGAGGTGTGCAAAAAGCTAGGGAAACCGAAATCGGAGGTCCTAGCGGCGCTCCATGCCGCCGGGCGGCTCAGGTTCAATACGCCGCGTGAATTGGTGTTCAAGCCGAAGCGCGGGGCGAAAATCGACGGGATAGTGGACCTAACGAGGGCTTTTATCGTCACGCCGCCCCCTGAAAAGGCCTAAAAATCGTTGACACTCAACATTTACAGGTGGTCCCGATGTCCCGATTCGTCCCAAAACCGAAAAATCCTGTAGACAGGCTATTTACAGGCGGTCCCGAAGGTCCCGAAAGTCCCGAAGAAAAAACAGTAAAGGTAGGTGTGTGTAGGGGGGAGGGGGGTGCGGAGGATGACCGTGAGGCGTTCGAGGAGCGGGCGGCAATTCTTGAGTTCGATGCGGGGCTTCCGAGGGAGGAGGCCGAGCGTCGGGCGAGAGAGTTGACCCACTACCTCGGGTGGTAGTGAGAGCAGAGGGGGTACCGATCACGGTGCTCCCTCTCCTTTTTTGTTGCCGTGTATAATTCGGGCGTTCGTGGACGGTGGTAGACAATCTTGACGAAAATCAAGAGTTCGCCCCTAGCCACGATCTATTAGGGGGTATTTGAGGGGGTACGGTGCGGCGTTTCCTTCGATTCCCTTGATAAACAGTCTGAGTAGCGTCCCTGTCGTGGGACCACCCTTATCAGGCTAGAAAAGCCGCGCATGTCGGGCCCGCAGTATACGTACGCGGGCCCTCTTGTTACCAGGGAGGTCGCATGCGGGTCCCCGTCGATATTCTCCAGAATCAAAAAAGCCGAACGCTTGAGCTTGTCTATGAAGACGGGCATCACTCGGTTTTTCCGTTTGAATTTCTTCGCGTCATGTCGCCTTCGGCCGAAGTGCAGGGGCACACGCCCGACGAGGCGCAACTGCAAGTCGGTAAACGCGACGTCGGCATTGCCGGGCTTGAGCTCGTGGGGCTCTACGCCCTGAAGATCGTCTTTACCGACGGTCACGACAGCGGCCTTTACAGTTGGGATTACTTCGAGGAGCTCGACAAAACGCAAAGCGAACGTTGGAACCGCTACCTTGAAGAACTCAAGTGTGCAGGAGCTTCGCGCGACCCAGACGATCCCGCTAACATCCCCTTCATGCCCAAACCCCGCTCCGCGTGCGGGCATCACTGAGAAAATGGACGAAAAGCAGACCGGCGGCCGGCCGAAGGAGCCGCATCAGATCGACTTCGGCTACAAAATGATTGACGAGGACAGCAAGGTGAACGAAGTTCGCCACGTCTTCGACAGCGTGGCTCCCAAGTACGATCTCATGAACGACGTGCTGAGCTTCGGAACGCACCGCCTCTGGAAGGCGCGTTGTATCCGCGAGGCCCGTCTTTCTTCTGGCATGAAGGTGCTCGATATCGCGAGCGGTACGGCCGACCTGGCGATCGAAATGGCCAAGCGCGTCGGACCAGGCAACGTGACGGCTACCGACATTAATCACGAAATGCTCGCCATCGGTGCGAAGCGGCTTCATGCAGCGGGCTATCCGTCTGCCGTAGTAGAAGCCGACGCCGAGGAGTTGCCGTTTGCCGACGATTCGTTTGATCGAGTGACGGTCTCCTTCGGGATCCGCAACATGACGCACAAGGACCGAGCGTTGAAGGAAATGTTCCGTGTCCTCAAGCCGGGCGGCCGCTTGCTCGTGCTCGAATTCTCGAAGTGCGCGGGCTGGTTAAAGCCTTTTTACGACTTTTACTCGTTCCGCTTCATGCCTTGGCTCGGTGCCAAAATTGCCGGAGATGCCCCGTCGTATCGATATTTGGCCGAATCGATTCGCATGCATCCGGCCCAGGAGCCGTTTGCCCGAATGATGACGGAGGCCGGATTCTCCGGCGTCCGGTGGCACAATCTGACTTTCGGGATCTGTGCGCTTCACATCGGCGAGAAAAGCGTTCGGTCCTGATTCGGATTTCAATACCGTTCTCCACGCATCTTCCTGAGGTTTTCCATGAAGAACTTCCTTGCCGCCCTCGTGGTGTGCGTCGCGCTGGCCGCGACGTCTTTCGATGCCGAAGCTGCTCGTCGTTTCGGCGGCGGATCGAATCTGGGTAGCCGTTCCGTTCCGACCTTCAATCAGAAGGCCGTGCCCAACGCTGCGCCTCAGGCGCCCGCCGGGCAGATGCGAGGACAGAACGCGACGCCGAACCGCGCGACGCCCGCGTCTCAGGCTCCCGTTCAGAAACCTTCGATGATGCGCAGCGTGCTCACGGGGCTGGCTACCGCACTCGGCATCTCGGCTCTTCTCGGCTTGCTCGGTATCAACGGCGCCGGCATGGCGAGCTTTATCACGGGACTCCTGATTGCGGTGCTCGCCTTCTTGGCCGTTCGCTTTTTCCTCTCGCGCCGTACCCCGACTGCTTCGAGCGTTTCGGGCGGACACGCAACCGAAGCGCGTGCGAGCGAAACGGTGATGCGCCGCGCTCCAGCTGAATCGAGTGTCTCGACGGCTTCGGGTGCCGCCGCGGGTAGCGTCATGGATCAGTTCACGCGGGGAGCTCACCCCGAAGTGTCTTCCGGTGCGGCCGTTGACGTGACGCCCGCAGATTTTGATCGCGATGCCTTCCTCAAAACCGCCCGCGACAACTACATCCTTCTCCAGAAGGCCTGGGATACGGGCAACGTCGTGGAAATTTCCGACTTCACGACCGAGGACGTCTTCATCGCCATCACGCATCAGTTGCGCGAACGCGGTCACGAGACCTATCGCACGGAAGTGGTCGAACTCTCGAACGAGCTCCTCGGCATCGCGCGCGAAAACAGCGAATATCTCGCAAGCGTGCGCTTCGTCGGCACGTTGCGCATCAACGGCGAAGACGAGTCCGTCGACGAGACGTGGTTGCTCGTGAAGCCCGTCGAGGGGAACGGCGGTTGGCTCCTCGGCGCCATCAAGCAAAACGAAACGCCGAACTGATGCGATTTGGTTCCGGCGAATGTCGGAAGTGCTTCGGCACAAAGGAGAAGGACGGGTAACCGTCCTTTTTCCATATGTGGGGATGACATAGCGAACTGGGTCTGATCGCGTTGTAGATATATGATAAACAAAAGGGATTTATTGTGTTCGGAGGAAGTGACCCTAACCTTTTTTGATATGGATGAAACATTGCCCGATTGAGGGGGGTGAGAGGGAAAAACCAGGGCGACGGGAGCGGTCCTCCGGGAATTTGTCCCTACAATGCGCGCAAATAAACTCGGTTTTTCCGTTCAACGTCGTTTTATAAGGACATTCGTGAGATGACGCTGATTGGTTTTATCCTTCTCTATCTGCTCGTGACGATCGGCATCGGCGTGTACGCCTCCATGCGTGTCAAGAACACCAACGACTTCGCTCTGGCTGGTCGCAGTTTGCCGCTCCCGATGGTGATTACGGCGACGTTCGCCACGTGGTTCGGGTCGGAAACAATTCTCGGTTTGCCCGGACGCTTCATTGAAAGTGGCATCGCCGGTGTCGTCGAAGAGCCGTTCGGCTCGGGTATGGCCCTCATTCTCGTTGGTGCGTTTTTTGCCCAGAAGCTCTACAAGCTCAACATCCTCACGATCGGCGATTACTATCGCGACCGTTACGGACGCGGCATTGAAGTGCTCTGCTCGATTTTCATCGTGCTCTCCTACCTTGGGTGGGTGGGCGCGCAGATCACGGCGCTCGGCCTCGTCATCAATCTCGTCACGGAAGGGTACGTGACCGTGACGGCGGGTATGGTCGTAGGTGCTTCGGTCGTGTTGCTCTACACGATGGTGGGCGGCATGTGGTCGGTGGCGATGACGGATTTCATCCAGATGATCATCATCGTGGCCGGTCTGGTGGCGATCCTCTTTTTCGCCAGTGACCTCGCAGGCGGCATGGGGAACGTGCTTGATTACGCGCGGGAGCGCAATCTCTTCCATGCGTTGCCCGAACCGAGCCTCAACGGATGGCTCTTCTGGATTTCGGCCGCCATGACTATGATGATCGGCTCTATTCCGCAGCAGGACGTGTTTCAGCGCGTCATGTCGGCGAAGAACGTTCAGACGGCCGTGGCGGGCCCGATCATCGGTGGTTCCGTCTACATCCTCTTTGCGTTCGTGCCGATGCTGATCGTCGTCGCGGCTGTTTTGGTGATGCCGGAAGCCGCGCAACGCATGCTTGAAGAGGATCCGCAACAGCTCCTTCCCACGCTCGTTCGGGACTACATGCCGATGTGGCTTCGCGTGCTCTTTTTCGGTGCGGTGCTCTCCGCGGTGATGTCGACGGCATCGGCCACGATGTTGGCGCCCGCGACCACGTTCGTGGAGAACATCCTCAGCCACTACGTCGCGCTCAATGAAAAGAACCTCCTGAAGGCCATGCGTCTCACGGTGGCGGGCTTTGCGGTGATGGTACTGCTCTATTCGATCTACTTCGAGGGCGCGGCCGTGTACGACATGGTGGCCATGGCCTATCAGTTCCCGGTTGTGGGCGCTTTCTGGCCGTTGGTCTGCGGGCTCTACTGGAAGCGCACGACCCGACAGGGCGCATACTGCTCGATCGTCGTCGGCGGCATCGTGTGGTTCGTCCTGACGGCAACGAGCCTCGGCGAAGTCTTCCCGAGCGTTCTCGGCGGCTTCATCGCGTCGGGCCTCGGCATGGTGATCGGCTCGTTACTGCCGACCACCGGCAACCGCGAGTACCTCGAAGCCTGGCGCCGCCGCCAGCATGAAGAAGCTACCGCGGCCTCGCCCGAATCGGGCGCGTTGCCCGCGGCGTTGCCCGCGTAACTTCGAGGGGATTCGCTTCGGGCGATCCGTTAAAATTCGAAACGAATGGCGAGCGGGCCGCCTTACGGGGCGGCCCGTTGCCATTTTAGAATTTTGCCCGATGCGACGGTCATTTCAGCCGTCGGTCTAAAGAAGGATTCCCCTCCATGAATATCGTCATTCTCGCCGCCGGTCTGGGCAAGCGCATGTGCTCCCGACTCCCCAAGGTCCTTCAGCCTCTCGCGGGTCGACCCATGCTCGACCACGTACTCGAAGCGACGGCGGGCTTTTCGGGGGCGCCCCGAATCGTGGTAGTTGGGCATTGCGCCGACGAAGTGAAGCGCCGATACGTGGGGCGCGACGATCTGACGTTCGTGTTACAGTCGCCGCAACTCGGTACCGGGCACGCACTGATGCAGGCTTGCCCGGCGCTTGATCGTAAGGATCCGCATACGCTCGTCTGCCTCGGGGACGTGCCCTTACTCTCGCCCAAGACCGTTCGAGCGATGCAGGAGGAGTGCGACGCGAACGATCTGGTGCTCCTGACCGTGGAGCCTGCCGACCCCAAGGGGTACGGGCGCATCGTGCGCGATGAATTCGGGCGAGTGACGTCCATCGTGGAAGAAAAGGACGCGACGGCGGACGAAAAAATGATCCGTGAAGTGAATACGGGGATCATGGTGTTGCCGACCGCCCGCCTGGACGAGTGGCTCGGCGCGCTGACGAACACCAATGCTCAGGGCGAATACTATCTCACTGATGTCATCGGCCTGGCGAGCCGTTCGGGCGCCCGCATTGCTACGGTGCATCCCGAGCATGCCTATGAGGTCGAAGGGGTGAACTCCAAGGCACAGCTCGCCCGACTCGAACGCGTTTGGCAACGCGCGCAGGCCGACCGCCTTCTCGAGGCGGGTGTCACGCTGATCGATCCCGGTCGCATCGACATCCGCGGTGAGCTCGTCTGCGGTCGGGACGTTGAAATCGACGTCGGTTGCGTGTTCGAAGGTCGCGTTGAACTGAAGGATGGCGTGCGCGTCGGAGCGCATTCGGTCTTAAAAGATTCCGTCATCGAAGCCGAAACCGAGATTCTTCCCTTCTGCCATATCGAAGGTGCCAGAGTAGGCGAAGCCTCTCGGATCGGTCCCTACGCGCGTCTGCGTCCGGGTGCGGAACTCCACGGCGAAAACCACATCGGCAACTTCGTCGAAATCAAGAAGTCGACGGTGGGGCCGCAAACGAAGATCAATCATCTCTCCTACGTCGGGGACGCCGACGTGGGCGCGCGCGTCAATATCGGCGCGGGCACCATCACCTGCAACTATGACGGCGTGAACAAATTCCGCACGACGATCGGTGACGATGCGTTCATCGGCTCCGACACGCAGCTCGTCGCTCCCGTGACGGTGGGTGCGGGCGCCACGATCGGCGCGGGCACGACCCTCGTGCGCCGTGCCCCCGACAACAAGCTGACGCTCTCGCGCGCCCGACAGGTGACCGTCGACGGCTGGGTGCGTCCGACGAAGAAGAACTAACGGAATTCAACGACAAAAGGAAACCGGATATGTGTGGCATCGTTGCGGCCGTAAGCCGTCGAAACATTGTTCCCGTACTGCTCGAAGGGTTGCGCCGCCTTGAATACCGAGGCTACGACTCCTGCGGCGTCGCCGTGGTGACGGAGGGCGGGCTTCGCCGCGCCCGGTCCGTCGCGCGCGTCGCGGAATTGAAGGCGCAGGTCGAGTCTCAGCGGCTCGAAGCCTCGACCGGCATCTCACACACGCGTTGGGCGACGCACGGCGCGCCTGAAGTGGTGAACGCTCACCCCCATTTCTCCCACGGTACGATCGGCGTCGTGCACAACGGGATCATCGAGAATTACGAAGAACTTCGCGCGCGGCTCGCTGCGAAGGGTTACGAGTTCACGAGCCAAACGGATACCGAGGTAATTGCTCACCTCGTGCACTGCCACTACCACGGGTCGCTTCTTGAGGCGGTCGAACAGACGGTTTCCGAACTGCGCGGCAGCTACGGTATCGCTGTCATCGCGGCCGGGGACCCGGGGACGGTGGTGGCGGCTCGTCAGGGCTCGCCCCTCGTCGTCGGTCTCGGCGAGAACGAAAACTTTGCCGCCTCGGACGCCATGGCGATTGCGGGTGAAACGGAACGCTTCGTCTACCTCGCCGAAGGCGACGTGGCGGAGATCACACCGCAGACCTGCCGCATCTTTACGCGTGCGGATGGGGCATGGGTGCCCGTCGAGCGCGAGGTCAAGATCGTTCACGCGTATTCGGGCGCGGTCGATCTCGGTCCCTACCGCCACTACATGCAAAAGGAAATCTTCGAGCAGCCGCGTGCCATTGCCGATACGCTCGAGGGCGTCAATGCGGTGACGCCGGAGCTCTTCGGTGCGGACGCCGAAACGGTGTTGCGCGACACGAAGCGCATTTTGTTCCTCGCGTGTGGCACGTCGTACTATGCGGCGCTTACGGCCAAGTACTGGATTGAGGCGATGGCGGGCCTGCCCGTCGACGTTGAAATCGCGAGCGAATACCGCTACCGCGTCAGCGTGCCGAATCCAGATACCCTGGTCGTTACGGTGTCGCAGTCAGGCGAAACCGCGGATACGCTTTCCGCATTGCGCCACGCCCGGGACGAACTCGGCATGACGAAGACGCTCACGATCTGCAATGTGGCGACATCCGCCATGGTGAACGAAAGCCGCCTGGCGTACATCACCCGCGCAGGGGTGGAAATCGGCGTTGCGTCGACGAAGGCCTTCACGACGCAGCTCGTGGCGCTCTACCTGCTCGCGCTTACGTTCGCGAAGTTGCGCGGGCGCCTCGCGCCCTCCGACGAAGAGGCCGAACTGAAGCGTCTGCGTCACGTTCCTACCGCGCTCGGCGCCGTGCTCGCGCTCGAGCCGCAGGTGATCGACTGGGCGGAGCGCTTCGCCACGAAGCAGCACGCACTCTTCCTCGGTCGAGGCCTTCACTACCCGATCGCACTCGAAGGGGCTCTGAAGCTCAAGGAAATCAGCTACATTCATGCCGAGGCTTATCCCGCCGGAGAACTCAAACACGGGCCACTCGCTTTGGTTGACAAGGAAATGCCCGTCGTGACGGTGGCGCCGAACGACCGGCTCCTGGAGAAGCTGAAATCCAACATGCAGGAAGTCCGAGCCCGCGGGGGCGAACTCTACGTCTTTGCGGACGGCGACAGCCAGATCGACAACGCGGAAGGCATGCACGTCATCCGTCTGCCCGAAAACTACGGCAAGCTTTCGCCTGTCCTGCACGTCGTGCCGTTGCAACTTCTCGCCTACCACACGGCGTTGACGCGCGGCACCGACGTGGACAAGCCCCGCAACCTCGCAAAGAGCGTGACGGTCGAGTAACGCTCAAGCAACGTTCGACAAAAAAAGGCGCCCCTTCTGGGGTGCCTTTTTTTCGGAGCAAAAGGCGTTCGGTCAGCTTCCTGCCATGAAGGTTCGAATGCCCGAACCGACGAACTGCACGCCGATGCAGATGAGCAGGAATCCCATGAGCTTCCCGAGCACGAGCGTGCCCGAGGGGCCGAGACGGCGCGTGATGATGTCGGAGTAGCGCATGACGGACCAGTTGACGAGCGCAGTGCAGCAGATGGCGGCCGCCGTCCAGGCAAATGCGATCACGATGTCGACGTAATCGGCGAGTTCGGCGATTTCCGTGGAAAATCCGATCACGACGGCGATGGTACCCGGGCCGGCAATACCCGGCATGGCCATCGGGAAAAAGGCATAGTCGTCCTTGTCGCGGCGCACGATCGGAGCTTTGTTCGGAGTGGTTCCGCCGAAGAGCATTTGGTAGCCGATGGCGGCCACGACGAGACCGCCCGCAATTCGCATGGCGCCGTAGGAGATGCCGAAAAAGGCGAGGAGCACGTTGCCGCCGACGAGGCTCACGAGCATGATGACGGCGGCATAGATGCCGGCCCAGTTGGCTTGCTGACGACAACGCTCTTCGCTCATCCCCTGAGTGAGACTGACGAAAAGCGGAATTTTGGAGGGCGGGTTCGTGATCACAAGCAACGACACGAGGGCGCCGAGAAAGTACTGAAAATGGATGGCTTCGAGCATGACGGGCCTCAACGCCCTGGAACGGGCGGGAGAGGGGTTTCCCGGGAAGGGGCCTGGTGAATCTAAGTAGAAGTGTATTCACGCCCGCGCATTTTGTCACAGACGAAGCGCCTTCGAGATATTGCGGTGCCGCAATAAAAGCAATTGGATTGCGACTGTGATATAAGGTGGACTTTTAGAGGGTTGAACGTCTGTTCAAGATCGACGACGAAAACCCCGTGAGAACTGAATTCGAATAAACGGAAAAAGAAGGCAAACTGACAATGCAGAATCGGAAAATCTTGGCCGCAGCGCTTGCTTGCGCTCTCGGTGCGGCCGCCCTGACGGGCTGCACGGAGGACAATGCCGCTCAGCAGGCGACCTCCGCATCGCAGGCACGGCCTCCCGCCGAAGTGAAAGTGATTACGGTGAAGGCGAGCGATCATACAATCGATACGGTCCTGACGGGGCGCACGAGCGCTTATCATGTTGCCGAAGTTCGTCCTCAGGTAAACGGCATTCTCCAGAAGCGCCTCTTCACAGAAGGTGCCCAAGTTAAGGCGGGTGAAGCGCTTTACCAGATTGATCCGGCTCCCTATGAAGCCAATCTGAAGAGCGCGCAGGCCACGCTCGCGCAGGCTCAGGCCACGCTGAGTCAGGCACGTGCCGACGCCAAGCGTTCAGCCGAGCTTGTCAAGATCAAGGCGGTGTCCGTTCAGTCGAACGATGCCGCTCAGGCTGCTTTGAAGACCGCCGAAGCGGCAGTCGAAGCAGGCCGAGCCGCCGTGAACACCGCGAAGATCGATCTCGGTTACACGAAGGTTCTGTCGCCGATCTCGGGCCGGGTTTCCCGCTCCGAAGTGACGGAAGGCGCCCTTATGACCGCCTACCAGGCGCAGATCCTTACGACCGTGCAACAGCTCGATCCCATCTACGTCGACGTGACGCAGACGGCCGAAGACATGCTTCGCATTCGTCGTGAAATCGAGCAGGGGGTGCTCAAGGCCGACAAGGACGGCAACGCCCGCGTGACGCTCGCTTTGGCCGACGGGACCGCGTATGGGCTTGAAGGCAAGCTCACCTTCACGGACGCTCAGGTCGAAGAATCGACTGGGGCCGTCAAGTTGCGTGCGGTCTTCCCGAATCCGAAATTCGAACTCATGCCCGGCATGTACGTTCGCGCGCGCCTTCTCGAAGGCGTTCGTCCCGAAAGCATCCTCGTCAACATGCAGTGCGTGATGCGCGATACAAAGGGTACGGCCTACGTCTACGTTGTGACGCCCGACAACAAAGTCGAACGTCGCGACATCGTCGTCAGCCGCACGGAGGGCACGAACTGGCTGGTCGACTCGGGCCTGAAGGACGGCGAACGCGTCATCTTCGAAGGCTTCCAGCGCACTGCTCCCGGGGCGACGGTCAAGCCCGTTGAATTCAACCCGGCGGATCTGCCGGCTCCGAAGCCGCTCTTCGAGTAAATGATGGAGTCGCTCTGAGATGTTTTCGCGTTTCTTCATCGACCGGCCTGTATTCTCCTGGGTGATCGCCCTGGTGATGATGTTGGCCGGGCTTCTTGCCATCAATACGCTCCCGGTGAGTCAGTATCCGCAGATCGCGCCTCCGCAGGTGTCGATTACGGCGACGTACCCGGGCGCCTCCGCCACGACGATCGAACGTACGGTCACGCAGGTGATCGAACAGAACCTCGTCGGCCTTGACGGCTACATGTACATGAACTCGACCTCCGACTCGGCGGGCCGCGTTTCCATTACGGTGACTTTCGAGGCGGGGACGAACCCCGACATGGCGCAGGTTCAGGTTCAGAACAAGATCCAGACGGCTCTCTCCACGCTACCTCAAGTCGTGCAGCAGCTCGGCGTGACGATTCAAAAGACGTCTGCGAGCTTCCTTATGGTGCTCGGTTTCGTGAGTACCGACGGGAAGATGAAGGCGGCCGACCTGGGCGACTACCTTGCCTCCGACATTCAGGAGCCGATTTCCCGCGTCGAAGGCGTCGGTGAGGTTCAGGTGTTCGGTGCCACCTACGCCATGCGCGTGTGGCTCGATCCGGACAAGCTCGTCAAGTACCAGCTGAATCCGTCCGACGTCATCGCGGCCATTCAGGCGCAGAACCAACAGGTTCGCGTGGGCGGCATCGCGCAGCAACCGACGGACGGTCGTCAGGAATTCACCGCGACGATTTCCGCAGCGAGCTTGCTCGAGACGCCCGAAGAGTTCCGCAATATTCTCCTGAAGGTGACGCCCGAGGGGGCCAAGGTTCGTCTTTCGGACGTGGCCGACGTGCGCATCGGTTCCGAACAGTACATGGCTTTCGCCACGTACGATGGACAGGAGTCGACGGGTATCGCCATCAAGCTCGCATCGGGGGCTAACGCCCTGCAGACTCAGGCCAACGTTCTGCAGCGCATTGAAGAACTTCGACCCAACTTCCCGCAGGGGATCGACGTCGTGGTGCCGTTCGATACGACGCCCTTTGTGCGCGCCGCTTTGCATGAGGTGGTGAAGACTCTGGTCGAAGCCATCATTCTTGTGGTTTGCGTCATGTTCCTCTTCCTGCAGAATCTTCGGGCGACGTTCATTCCGACGATTGCCGTCCCGGTGGTTCTGCTCGGTACCTTTGCGGTTCTCGAAGCGGCAGGCTTCTCGATCAACATGCTGACCATGTTCGCCATGGTGCTCGCGATCGGTCTTCTGGTGGACGACGCTATCGTGGTCGTGGAGAACGTCGAACGTGTGATGCGCGAAGACGGTTCGTCCGCACGAGATGCGACCGTGAAGTCGATGGGGCAGATCCAAGGCGCTCTGGTCGGCATTGCCATGGTGCTCTCGGCCGTGTTCGTTCCGATGGCGTTCTTCGGCGGCTCGACGGGTGTGATTTACCGTCAGTTCTCGATTACGATCGTTGCGGCCATGGTGCTCTCGGTTGTCGTGGCTCTGACGCTCACTCCCTCGCTTTGCGCGCAGATTTTGAAGCCCGTCGATCATGACGAACACATGGGCAAGAACGGCTTCTTCGGTTGGTTTAACCGCGGTTTCGACGCCTTCACGCACTTCGTGCGCGACTGTATTGCTGCGACGATCGGCAATCGTATCGTGACCTTCGTCGCATACGCCGGCATCATCGCGTTGGTGGTCCTCGGCTTTGTCAAGGTACCCTCGGGTTTCATGCCGGCCGAAGACCAGGGTGTGATGCTCATGCAGCTGCAACTCCCGCAGGGCGCCACGATGGAGCGTACGGATCGCGAGTTGAGGAACATCGAAGCGTATCTGCGCAAGACCGAAGAGGCATCGCTTGAGAACTTCTTTGCCGTGCGCGGCTTCTCGTTTGCGGGTTCGGGGCAGAACATGGCTTTGGGTTTCTTGAAGCTCAAGGATTGGTCCGAACGTCCGAATGCCGAGCAGGGCGTAGCCATGATCCAGCGCCGTGCCATGGGGGCCTTCATGATGAGCCCGCAGTTCATGAACGGCAGCGCGTTCCTCTTCCCGTTGCCTTCGGTGCCCGAACTCGGTGTGGCCGACGGCTTCGACTTCTACATCCAGGACCTTTCTGGTCAGGGACACGCGAAGCTGATGGAAGTGCGCAACGCTTTCCTCGCCAAGGCCAATCAGGATCCACGTCTCACCATGGTTCGCCACAACGGTATGGACGACACGGCGCAGATGCGACTCACCCTCGATTACGAGAAGCTCTCCGCACTGAGTCTCGACATCGCAACCGTGAACGATACGCTTTCGACCGCTTTGGCCGGAAGCTATGTCAACGACTTCATGGACCGAGGCCGCATCAAGCAGGTCTGGGTGCAGGGGCAGACCGACTCGCGCATGCAGCCCTCCGACCTCTATCGTTGGCACGTTCGCAACGCCAAGGGTGAGATGGTCCCGCTTGCGGCCTTCGCGTCGATGAGTTGGGAGTACGGCAGTCCGATGCTCGAACGTTTCAACGGCGTTTCGGCCGTGAACATTCAGGGCAGTCCTGCTCCGGGCGTCGCCTCGGGCGAGGCCATGAATGCCGTCGAAGAAATTGCCGCGGAAGTCCTACCGACGGGTTACGGCATTGCCTGGAACGGCGTGTCTTATCAGGAACGTCAATCGGGTTCGCAGCAGACCGCGCTCTATGCGATCTCGGTTTTGATCGTGTTCCTTTGCCTGGCCGCGCTCTATGAAAGCTGGTCCGTGCCGATCGCGGTCATTCTCGTGATTCCGTGCGGTGTGGTCGGGGCTCTGGGCCTCACCTACTACCTCGGCATGAACAACGACGTGTACTTCAAGGTCGGACTTCTGACGACGGTCGGCCTGGTGGCCAAGAACGCGATTCTGATCGTGGAATTCGCCAAGGACATGGTGGACAAGGGTGAGGACGTCGTGCACTCGGCGCTTGAAGCCGTTCGTCTGCGTCTGCGCCCGATTCTGATGACATCGCTCGCTTTCGGTCTCGGCGTTCTGCCGCTCGCGATGGCGTACGGTCCGGGCTCGGGTGCGCAGAACGCGATCGGTGTGGGCGTTCTGGGCGGTATGATCACGGGGACGGTGCTTTGCGTTGCCTTCGTGCCCGCGTTCTACGTGTCGATCGTGGGTATCAGCCGCTTCATCTCCGGGAAGCGTCATCACGGAATGCCTTCGAACGGTGAGGGCGCATCGGCTTGATCGACCTTTGAGGGCCGGAGAACTCTCTCCGGTCCCCTCTCCATACTCAGCGAATTCGGGGCGACGACTCGCCCCGAATTCGACAAGGGACAAACATGCAGAAGAAACAATTGACGATTCTTCCGGTCGTTATTCTCCTGACTCTGACGGGCTGCGTGAATCTTGCGCCCGATTACGAGCGCCCCGCGGCGCCCGTTGAGAGCGCCTGGCCTCAGGGTGAGGCGTATGCGACGACCGAAGCGAAGCGGACGGCTCTTCCGGCCTGGAAGGACTTCATCGTGGACGAACGCCTCGAAAAGGTGATCGATCTCGGCCTGGAAAACAACCGCGACCTGCGCGTTGCGGCGCTCAACGTCGAAAAAGCGCGCGCTCTCTACGGCGTGCAACGCTCGGAGCTCTTCCCGACCGTGGCCGCTGCCGCGCAGAATGCGGCGCAACACACGCCCGAGACGCTGTCCGCGACGGGACGCTCAAGCACGGGCCACCAGTACACGGCGCAGTTGGCGATGTCGAGTTACGAAATCGACTTCTTCGGCCGTGTTCGCAACCTCAACGAGCAGGCCCTCCAGAGCTATCTGGCTTCCGACGATGCTCGCCGTTCCGCCAAGAGCACGCTCATCGGCCAGATCGCCATGACATGGCTCACGTACGGCGCGGACGTCGAACAGCTGAAGCTGCAGCGTGAAACGCTTCGCAGTCAGGAAGAAAGCTTCCGTCTTGTCGAGGAAAGTTTCCGTCTCGGCGCCGTGAGTCAGCTCGATTACGAGCAGGCCCGGACAACGGTGGCCGCCGCCCGTGCTTCGATTGCCGCATATCAGCGTGCCGTGGCCGAGGATCGCAATGCGTTGCAACTCCTCGTGGGCGCCCCGATTCCCGAAGAACTACTGCCGACGGGCATCGAACTCGCGTCGACTCTCAAGGTGACCTTGCCCGAAGGGATGCCGAGCGAAGTGCTTCTCAATCGTCCGGACGTTTTGCAGGCCGAACGGTCACTGCGTGCGGCCAATGCATCGATCGGCGCGGCGCGCGCCGCTTTCTTCCCGAGCGTGTCGCTCTCGCTCGGCGGCGGTTCGGGTGCTCTGCACCTTTCGGACCTCTTCGGCGGCGACTCCGGCATGTGGAGTTTTACCCCGAATGTGACGTTGCCAATTTTTACGGGCGGGCGCAACCTCGCGAATCTTGAGGCCGCGCGCGTCGACGAGCGCATTGCGGTTGCGGACTACGAGAAGGCCATTCAAACGGCTTTCCGTGAAGTGGCCGACGCGCTTGCCACCGAAGGCACGATCGAAGGCGAACTGAAGTCGCGCGAAGAGTATGCCGATGCAGCCGGTAAGGCCTACGAGATCTCCAATTCGCGCTACCAGCACGGGGCTGCGGCCTACACCGAAGTGCTCGACGCGCAGCGTGCGAAGGTGGCGGCCGATCAGCTTCTGATTACGACGCAACTTGCACGTGCTTCGAGCCTCGTTACGCTCTACAAGGTCCTTGGAGGCGGCGCGCTCGAAGAGCCCGCCAAGCAAGGCATCGATTGACCGATGTCGAAGCAAACCGATACTTACATGCAACGCCGCCGCGAGATTCTCGAGGCGGCGGAGCGTTGCGTTTTGCGCGACGGTCTTCGAAAGTTGCGCCTGCGCGACCTCGCCAAAGAGTCCGGCCAGAGTCTCGGGAATTTCTACAACTACTTCGAGAACAAGCAGGCTCTCATTGAGGCGCTTGTCGAGAAGGAGGTCGATTGGTTCATCCGGAGCGCGACGATTCCCTCGGAGCCTCTGCCTCCGGGCGCCACGTATCGCGAACGTCTGCGTCGCAGGCTTGAAACGTTCGTTTCCGCCTACCTGTCGCTCGATGGCGTGAAGACGATGATGTCGATTGCAAGCGAAGCGTTGGTCGACCCGAAGGTGCGGGCCATTCTGACGGCAGCCAACAAGCGCGTTTGCGAGCGGATGATTGCGAACATCTCCGACGAAGACCGCGAGTTGATCGAGCGTCTTCCGCCTGGGGTGCTCGAGGTGCGCATGCAGCTGACGCGCTCGATGCTCGAATCAGTGCGCGTTCTGCTCGTCTTCGACGACGACCTGGATCCGGTGCTGATACGCAACACGCTCGTCGATCGGTTGACGGACATGTTCATCGACGAAATCGCCCGAGACTACGGCGTTTCGCCCGAGATCATCGCCCGACGGGTTTGAGGCGCCCTGCGCGTCACGGTGCTTTGCAGGAAGGAGGAGTTCTCGAGACTCTCCCTTCTTGCGAAGGGAAAAGCAGGAAGGGATAACCCCCACACACGATCGGCGTGAGGTATTCTTCAAAAACTCGCGTCGCAGTGCGGCCTTTTGACGCCGTTGTCGCGCGGATTCCTCAAAACGTTTTTCAGAGGGCAACGCAATGGCAGGTCAAACCGCAAAGCGCACTCCCATCTACAAAGTTCTTTATTTCCAGGTCATTTGCGCGATCCTGATCGGTATCGGGCTCGGCGTGGCGGCTCCCGACATCGGAGCCTCGATGAAGCCTCTCGGCGACGGCTTCATTCGTCTCATCAAAATGATCATCGCCCCCGTGATCTTCTGTACCGTTGTGACGGGTATTGCCGGCATGGAAGACATGAAGAAGGTCGGCAAAACGGGCGGCCTCGCGCTGCTTTACTTCGAAGCGGTTTCGACGATTGCTCTCGTCATCGGTCTTGTGATCGTCAATACGATCGCTCCGGGCACGGGTATGCACGTCGATCCCGCGTCGCTCGATGCCTCGGCGGTGTCTGCGTACACGGGGCCGGGCAAGATGCACACGACGACCGAATTCCTTATGAACATCATCCCGAATACGGTGGTCGGTGCTTTTGCAGACGGTGAAATTCTGCAGGTACTCTTCTTCTCAGTGCTCTTCGGCTTCGCCCTGCACAAGTTTGGCGGCCGCGGCACGCTGATTTTCGACGTGATCGAAAAGAGCTCGCACGTCCTCTTCCAAATGGTCGGCATGATCATGCGCGTCGCCCCCGTGGGTGCTTTCGGCGCGATGGCCTTCACGATCGGCAAGTACGGGATTGCTTCCCTCCTGCCGCTCGCCAAGCTCATGGGGACTTTCTACCTCACGTGTCTTCTCTTCATTCTCGTCGTCCTTGGGGCCATTTGCCGCTCGCACGGTTTTTCCGTGCTTCGCTACATCGGTTACATCAAGGAAGAGCTCCTCATCGTGCTCGGCACGTCGTCCTCGGAATCGGTGCTCCCGCGCATGATGACGAAGATGGAGCAGGCGGGCGTATCCCGCTCGGTTGTGGGCCTCGTAATTCCGACCGGGTACTCTTTCAACCTTGACGGCACGGCCATTTACCTCACTATGGCGGCCGTCTTCATTGCTCAAGCCTGCGACGTGCCGATGACGCTCTCGCAGCAGTTGACGCTCCTTGCGGTGCTGTTGCTCACCTCGAAGGGTGCGGCGGGTGTGACGGGTTCGGGTTTCATCGTGCTGGCGGCTACTCTCTCGGCCGTGGGGCACGTACCCGTGGCGGGGCTTGCGCTCATCCTGGGCATCGACCGCTTCATGAGCGAAGCGCGTGCGATCACGAACATGATCGGCAACGGTATCGCCTGCGTGGTGGTGGGCCACTGGTGCCGTGAAGTCGACAACACGAAACTGTCCGAGACGATCGGGCTCAAGAAGAAGTAAAGCCCGCCCTTGCGGCAGAAAAATCCCCCGGTACGAAGTTTCTCGTCCGGGGGATTTCTTTCAAGGGGTGCGCAGAGCGTTACTTCTTCGCTCCGTCCGTGAAGCGGATCGGCACGAAGATACGGCCGCCGTCGCGCTGCACGAGGAGGAGTACCTGATCCTTCGCGCATTGGGCGCGCAGGTCTTCAACGGACTTCACGAGCTTGCCGTTGGCGCTCACGATGATGTCGCCCGTACGGATGCCGTTCTTGGCCGCAAGCCCGGAGGACTTCATGACGAGGAGCCCCGTCGTGTCGGCGGAACGCGATTCATCGTCCGTGAGCGGACGGATCTGAACGCCCAACTGGTGCGTACCCGCATTGGCAGCTGTCGCGTCGGAGGCGGCATCGCCCGAGTTGGTGCCGATCGTCACCGGGACGACGATTTCTTTCTTGTCGCGGATCACGGTGAGTTCGGCCTTGTCGCCCGGACGCATGGCGGAGACGAGCATCGGGAGACTCACGGACGAGGTCACCTTCTTGTCGCCGAGCTTTGTGATGATGTCGCCTTCACGCAAGCCCGCTTTCTCGGCGGGGCTGCCCTTTTCGATCTTCGTCACCAGAGCGCCCTGCGGCGTTCCGAGGCCGAAGCTGTCGGCGAGTTCCTGGGTGAGTTCCTGGATATAGACGCCCACGTAACCGCGGGTCACCTTGCCGTTTTGCACCAGCTGATCCTTGATCTGCATTGCGAGATCGATCGGAATGGCAAAGGACAGGCCCATGAAACCGCCCGAGGTGGAGAAGATTTGCGAGTTGATACCCACGACTTCGCCCTTCATGTTGAAGAGCGGACCACCGGAGTTGCCCGGATTGACCGCCACGTCGGTCTGGATGAAGGGAACGTACTGGTCCGAAGGGAGGTTGCGCGAAAGGGCGGACACGATGCCCGATGTCACCGTGTTGTCGAGGCCGAAGGGGCTGCCGATGGCGGCCACCCACTCGCCGACTTTCAGGTCGTTCGAGCGGCCAATTTTGAGCACGGGAAGATCCTTCGCTTCGATCTTCACGACGGCGATGTCAGTCTGTTTGTCGGTGCCGAGGACCTTGCCTTTGAATTCGCGCTTGTCGGTGAGACGCACGATGATTTCATCGGCTTCGTCGACCACGTGGGCGTTTGTCATGATGAGGCCGTCGGCCGAGATGATGAAGCCCGAGCCCGTACCGCGCTGTTCAGGGATTTCCTGCTGACCGCCGAACGGAATGGGGAAGCCGAAGTGGCGGAAAATTTCAGCCTGACGTTCGTCCATGCCGGGGAAGGCGAACGGCATTTCGACCACTCGGGCGTTCTTTACGACGGCAATGTTAACGACGCCCGGACCGTTTTCTTCGACGAGCTTCACGAAGTCGGGCAACTGGGCTTGCGGCTGCGCGGCGGTCGTCGGAATCGTCGGAGTTGCTTCGGTCGCAAATGCTCCGGGAGTCGACAACATCAGGGCCGCCGAGAGCGCGGCGGCCAAGGCGGAAATCTGGAGGTTCTTCGTCATTTTCTAATTCACTCCTGCGGAAGAATCCGGCCTCCGGAGGGCGTTCGGCCCTTGGGCGGGAGGTCTTTTTGTTGATTGCAACAACTCTAGCCCAAATCGTCCGAAACAGAGGAATCCGTCAATAACGGGTTGTGCCTCGGGGGTTAAATTTGTAACAGAAGCTCCCCCGACCCCTGCCGCTCAGGCGTTGTCCGGAGACGAGGCGCCGAGCGTCGGGAAGTCGATGCGGAAGGTCGTTCCCCGCCCATCGAGACCGTCTTCGATTGTGATGCGACCGTGATGGATGTCGACGATGCGCTTGACGATCGCAAGGCCGAGCCCTGTTCCCGAGGTTTTCGTGCCGAGGGCCCGGTAAAAGCGGTCGAAGACACGTTGACGCTCTTCGGGGTCGATCCCCGGACCGTTGTCGCAGACTTCGATGACGGATCGATCGCCCTCGGAGTACGTGCGGATTTCGATGCGCCCCCCTTCGGGCGTGTAGCGAATGGCATTGTCGGTGAGGTTCGCGACCATGAGTCGAACGGCGTCCTCCATACCGTCGAGATGCGCGGGTTCGGTGCGTGCTTCGACCGTGATGTTTTTCTGAGCGGCGATGGGTTGCATGTCTTCGGTCACGCTTTGAGCGATGGACTCGAGGCGTAGCGTGTTCATGGGCTTCTTGGAGGCGTCGGGGTCGAGTCGGGCGAGGGTGAGCAACTGTTGCACGAGTCGGGTGGCGCGGTTGATGCCCTCGTTGAGACGCACGAAGCACTTCTGCTGGGCTTCGGGCGTCTTGGCCCGTTGAGCGAGCTGCACCTGAAGCTTGAGCGCGGTCAGAGGCGTGCGCAATTCGTGAGCGGCGTCCGATGCGAAACGCTGTTGCGCCGAGAGACTCTGTTCGAGTCGCTCCAAGAGCTGATTGATGGCCGACACCAATCCTAGGAGTTCCGACGGGAGCCCCTTGGTCGAAATGGGCGTGAGGGACGTGGGCGAGCGCCGGGCGACGGAGCGCGCCGTGCGTTCGAGCGGAGCCAGTCCTTCGCCCACCACGATCCAAACGGCGATGGCGATGAAGGGGAGCAGGAGGCAGAGCGGTTGCAAAACGCGGAAAGCTGCCGTGGCGGCAAGCTTCGTGCGTACGGCCGTGTCCTGCCCGACGGTGATGATGAGCGGACCGGCTGCCACCGCATAGGTGCGCCAGGATTTGCCGTCCACCTGTTCGAGACCGAACCCTGGTCCTTCGGGTAGCGGCAACGAGGGTGAGCCCTCGCGGTGCCAAACGCTGTTGGTGGCCGAGTCGTAGACCTGAATGACGATTTGGTAGCTTTCCGCATCGCCCACGATCGTCATGTGCGGCGAAGGACTGATCGGAAACGCGGCATTGCGCACGGACTCGCCGAGCGACTCGGCGGTTTCTTTGAGGTGCGTGTCGAGGAACTCGTTGAATTCGGCCTGAGCGGAAAAGAACGTGGCCGCGGCCGTGGTGAAACCGGCCGCAAGGAGTGCTCCGAGTAGCGTAAGAAGAAGCTTGCGGCGGATGGAACTCATCGCAAATTCTCGAGTGGTCCCGCCTTGAGTGCCGGGCGGGAGCGGAAGGAGGTGCGAAGAGGGAGAGCCGCACACTCGCATCCGTCGTTATGGGAAAACGACCGGCCGCATGTCCGGACGGTCGATACCGGGTGTTCGGGCGGTTCCTCGCCCGAATCGCGGAAAAACGTTTTTCGATCGGCGGGTTCGTCAGGTTTCGAGCAGGTAACCCACGCCGCGTACCGTCTTGATGGCGTCGTCCGAGAGCTTTTTGCGCAGGTGATGGATGTGCACTTCGATGGCGTTGGAGCCGACGGTGTTGTCCCAGTTGTAGAGTTTTTCTTCAAGCTGGGCGCGACTCCAGACTACGCCCTGGCGTTCGGCAAGAGCCGCAAGAAGCGCGTACTCCTTGGAGGAAAGGATGACGGGGCGGCCCCGGTAGACCACTTCGCGCGTGGCGGGCGAGATGGTGAGCTCGCCGCGTTCGATTACCGGGTCGGCGCGTCCCGCAGAACGGCGCAGCAGCGCGCGGATGCGGGCGGAAAGCTCGTCAAGGTCATAGGGCTTCACGAGATAGTCGTCGGCCCCGGAGTCGAGCCCTCGAATGCGGTCGTCTACCGTGTCCCGAGCCGTCGTGACGAGCACTGGCGTCGGATCGTGTTTGGCGCGGATTTCCTTCAAGACCTGAAGACCGTCTTTGCGGGGAAGTCCTAGGTCGAGGATCATGAGCGAGAACGGCGTGGTTTTGAGGGCGATCAGGGCGGAGGTGCCGTCGCGAACCCAGTCGACCGCGTAGTCTTCGCTTTCGAGACCGGCCACCACGCTTTCGCCGATCATTTCATCGTCTTCAACGAGCAGGATTCTCATCGTTCTTCTCTCTTGAGATGTGTCGCAAGGCGCTCCAGCACGACGCGGCCGACCACGATCGCAAGCAGAGTCGTCAGAGCCAGGCCCGCAAGCAGATTTCGTACGAATGCGGTCTCTTCCGGAAGGGCGTAGAGGGCGTCGAAAACGCCGTATGCGCCGGCGGCGAAAAGAAGCGTTCGCAGACCTTGTCCCGCGGTGTTGATGCTCCAGAAGGTACCCCGACCGATGCCGCAGGCGCCCGCCACAAGCGGCGCCGTCCAGCGCAGAAGGAAGAGGAATTTTAACCCGAGAAGCGCCGTTTTCGGGCGTTCGAGCAAATCCTGGCGGACGCGTTCGGGCAACTCGACGTCCTCTCCCGCGCGTTTGCGGCCGATTTCGTAAAGGAGGCCCTCCAGGAGCACGGGGGCGAGGAACGCCGCGGCGAGCAACAACGGGCCGTCGTCCGATCGGGCGATCGTCCAAAGTGTCGCCCAGGCCGCGCCCGTGTCAGCGTCGAGAAGCGACATCAGAAAAACGACGACGGGGCCCGAGTCGAGCAACGGATCGACGGGAATGGAAAAAGGCATGATGCTACGTACAATGTGAAAGAACCGCTTTTTCGGAGCAGAGCTCGCCGCCATGGAACCCGTCCGCTACGAACCCGCCACCGGGACCCTATGGGTCGCCCACATTGTATATGCCCTTCATTCGCTATCCATCGTGACGGGAATGCTCACGGCATCGTCGATCGTCGGGGCGTTCGTCTTTTCAATCCCTTCGGTCGTCGCCGTCGTACTCAACTACTGCCTGCGCTCCGATGCCGAGGGGACGTATCTCGAGACGCACTTTGCCTGGCAGATCCGAACCTTCTGGTACGCGGTGCTCGCGATGGTTCTCATTTTGCTCTTCGGGATTCCGCTTGCCACCGTCGGCATCGGTTTTGTTCTCATCTTCCTGGGGTACTTCGTTCTGGGCGTGTGGGTGGCCTACCGGATCGCCCGCGGATGGGTGAAACTTTCTCGCGGCGACGGCATGGAAATCTGAGACTGCAACCGATAGTTTTTCCCTCCGCCGCCCCCTTGCGACCGAGCTTGCCGGCGGGCAACGTGTGTACAATGCGCGGCAAAGGCGTTGTTTTTGCGACCGTTGCGCGCTAGGACGGTCGCATGAAAAACACGCCTTTTTTGCATGTTCCCGCGAAATCGGGCCGCCTGAAAGGCGCCCGACCGCATTTCAGGCTTGAGGAGACGAATTCCCATGGCTCTCGGCGCAACAGTCTACAAGGCGCAGCTCGACCTTTCGGATTTGGATCGCAATTACTACGCGTCGCATCTCCTGACGGTCGCGCGGCACCCGTCCGAAACCGAAGAACGATTGATGTTGCGCGTTCTCGCATTTGCTTTGCATGCGGGCGAGCGACTCGAGTTCGGCCGGGGTCTCTCCGCCGAAGGCGAACCCGCTCTCTGGGCGATCGACGATACGGGCTCCATCGAAACTTGGATTGATGTGGGTACGCCCGACGTTCGGCAGGTGCGAAAGTCCGCGGGACGCAGCGCTCACGTGACGGTACTTGCTTACGACGAAGCGAAGATCGGCCCGTGGTGGAGCGCCTCAAGCGGCGAATTCAGCAAGATCGACAAACTCACCGTACTGAGCGTATCGGACGAGTCGGTCGCGGCCCTGGCGGCGATGGCTTCGCGCAACATGAAACTCGCCGTGACGATTCAGGACGGGACCGTGTGGGTAAGCGACGACGATCGGCACAACGCTCAGATCGACCTCGTGCATCTCAAGGAAGAAAACCAGAAGTACTTGAAATAAAAAAGAAAAAAAAGGGCGACCGGCAGGTCGTCCCTTTTTTTGAGGCCGATCGGCTCGGGAACGCTTCAGGCGTTGCGCAGGCTTTCCGCCATGTGCGTGAAGAGCCCGTCGAGACGAAGCATCAGTTCTTCGTCTTCGACCGTGGCACGAAGCGCCTGACGCATACACAGAACCCAGGATTCGGTCATTTCGCCTGTAATGGGGATGGAACGATGCGACTCCCGTAGCATCGGCATGCCGTGGCGCTCCAGGTAGAGCGCCGGGCCGCCGAGCCAGCCGGAGAGGAATTCGTTCATGCGTTCTTCGTAACGCTCGAGACCGTTCACGTAAAGCGCACACAGGGGGGCATAGTCGGGCGTCGTCGCGAGCGCGTCGAGATAGGCCGAAACCAAACGCTTGATGCCCTCGGCACCGCCGAGGCGGTCGTAGAGCGTGGAAGCGGGTTCGCTCATGCTCTCATCCTTCGAAGACGAACCAGGCCCCGGCGGCCATCAGCGCCCAGGCCACCCAGGGAGAGAACACGCCGCGAAGCCAACGATTTCGAGGCGTGAAACCCAATCCGTATACCCAGGCCGAACTCATGCCAAGCAGCATCAGAACGAGCGCGCCGTGGCTCACGCTCGTCGAATCTTCGGCAATGGCCCGGGGATAAAGGACGATAAGCGTTGCCAGGAGCAGAGCGACAATAAAAGAGAGCGTGCGCAAGAGGCCTCCTCCCCCGACGGATGCGGGTTTACTCATCGCGGCGCGAGACGACGGTTTCGATGGTCGCTGCAAGCAGGATGGCAAAGCCGAGACCGGTGATCCAATAGAAGTAGGACATCGTCGTATTCCTTGTTTCCGTAGTCTCGTCCGAAGCCGCTCTGGCTTCGGACGAAGGGTTCATCAGTAGAGACTGTGCGAGTTCTTCTCGATGTAGCTCGAGGTGAGCTTGCCGCTCATGACACGATAGGCCCAGGACGTGTAGAAGAGCACGAGGGGCAGGAAGATGAGCGTGACGAAGAACATGATTTCAAGCGTCAGTTGCGAGCTCGTGCAGTCCCAGAGCGTGAGGCCGGCCTGGGGCATCGTCGAGGAGGGCATCACGAACGGGAACATCGAGACGAGCGGCGTCAGGATGATGCCGAGCAGAGCGATGCTCGAGAGCACGAAGGCCAGGCCCGCACGGTTTGCGCGGATCATGAGTGCGCCGCCGATCGTGCCGAGGATGCCGAGTGCCGGAACGAGCCAGAGCACGGGAAGGTCGGCATAGTTGCGGAACCAGGCGCCCGAGACGACCTCGACGGTCTTCAAGAGCGGATTGGCTGGACCGGCCGGGTCGAGACCCGCTGTAGCCACGTAGCCGTCGATGCCCGCATAGGTCCACACGCCGCCGAGCACGAAGAGCACGGCCGAGAGGAGCCCCGTGAGGAACGCCGTGTTGCGGGCTCGTGCCTGCAGAGCGCCTTCCGTACGAAGTACCAGATAGTTGGCGCCGTGGAAGACGATCATGATGAGCGAGAGCACGCCGCAGAGCAGGCCGAACGGGTTGAGCAGACCGAAGAAGTTCCCCGTGTAGATCGGACGCATCGTTTCGTCGATGTGGAAGGGAACGCCTTGCAGGAGGTTACCGAAAGCCACGCCGAAGATGATCGGGGGAACGGCAGAGCCGAAGAAGAGCGCCCAGTCCCAGTTGCCGCGCCACGAGGCGCCTTCGAGCTTGCTGCGGAAGTCGAAAGCGACCGGGCGGAAGATGAGCGCCGCAAGCACGACGAGCATCGCCCAGTAAAAGCCCGAGAACGCGGCCGCGTACATCATCGGCCAGGCCGCGAACATGGCGCCGCCCCCAGTGATGAGCCAGACCTGGTTGCCGTCCCAGTGCGGGGCGACGGAGTTGATCATGACGCGGCGTTCGTTGTCGTCCTTGCCGAGGAAGGGAAGGAGCGTGCCGACGCCCATGTCGTGGCCGTCCATGATGGCGAACCCGATGAGAAGGACGCCGATGAAGAGCCACCAGATGACCTTCAGGATTTCATAGTCGATCATGTTGAAATTCTCCCGAAGCGTTTAATTTCGTTCAAAGTGGTAGCGACCGGTGCCGAGCGAGCTCGGCCCCTTGCGACCGAAGCGCACCATGAGCCAGAGCTCGACGACGAGCAACGCGCTGTAGAGCACGACAAAGCCGATCAGAGAGCCCAAGACTTCGCCCGAAGAGAGGGACGAAACGGAGAGATGCGTCGGAAGGACGTTGTAGATAGTCCAGGGCTGACGGCCATATTCGGCGACGAACCAACCGGCTTCGCAGGCGAGCCACGGAAGCGGCAGGCCGAGCACGGCGAGCTTGAGGAACCAGGGACTCGATTCGAGCTTGCCTTTGACGCCGAGCACGATGCCGGCCAGGAAGATGAAGAGCATGACCATGCCGCAGCCGACCATCAGACGGAAGGCCCAGAACATGGGAGCAACGCTCGGGATCGTCGAACGGGCGGCTTCCTGAATCATTTCGGGCGTCGCGCTGGCGATGTCGTCCGTGCGAGACTTCAGGAGCAGACCGAAGCCGAGGTCCTGCTGAACGGCGCGAAATTCGTCGCGAAGCGCTTCGTTCTTCGGATCCTTGCGGAGCTTTTCGAGGGCGACCACGGCCTTCTGACCGTTCTGGATGCGTTCGACCGCCTGAGCTTCAAGCTGGTTGATGCCCGGGATTTCCGTCGAGAGCGAACGCGTCCCGATGATGCCGAAGAGCCACGGGAAGTCGATCTGCGCGTGGTTGGTGCGGGCTTCCTGATCGGGAATCGCAAAGAGCGTCATCGGAGCCGGAGCTTCGTGCGTGTCCCAAATGGCTTCCATGGCGGCGATCTTCGTCGGCTGGTCGCGCGTGACGAGATAGCCCGATTCGTCGCCCATGTGAACGGTCATGACCGAGGCCACGAGACCGAACACTGCCGCAAGACGCAAGGAGGCCTTGGCGAACTGCACGTCCTGACGGCGAAGCAGGTAGTAGGCGGAAACAGCCATCACGAAGAAAGCGCCCGTCATATAGCCGCCCGAAATCGTGTGGACGAACTTCGCCTGAGCCCATTCGCTCGAAACGACGGCCCAGAAATCCACCATTTCCATGCGCATCGTTTCAAAGTTGAACTCGGCGCCGACGGGATTCATCATCCAGGCGTTGGCCACGAGAATCCAGAGCGCGGAAAGGTTCGAACCGAGCGCCATGAGGAACGTGGCGAGCAGGTGCTTGCCCTTCGAGAGGCGATCCCAACCGAAGAAGAAAAGGCCGATGAAGGTCGATTCAAGGAAGAAGGCCATCAGACCTTCGATGGCGAGCGGCGCACCGAAGATGTCGCCCACGTAGTGGGAGTAATAAGCCCAGTTTGTGCCGAATTGGAACTCCATCGTGATGCCGGTGGCGACGCCGAGGGCGAAGTTGATGCCGAAGAGCTTGCCCCAGAAGCGGGTCATGTCTTTGTACACTTCCTTGCCCGTGATGACGTAGGTTGCTTCCATCACGACGAGCATGAAGGAGAGCCCAAGCGTCAGGGGCACGAAAAGGAAGTGGTACATCGCGGTCAGCGCAAATTGCAAGCGTGACAGGTCAACAAGATCAGAGGGGATCATGAGGACTCCAGATGTTGTGATGTGAGGAAAAACGAGAGATCAGGATCGTCCCGTTCGGGTCGCGGGGGCCTTCGAATTGTCAGCGCTTGAGAACATCAACTCGTCCATACGGTCGGGCGTGACCGTCGTACGGTGCTCGGGACTGAAAAAGAAGTACCAGAGGCAGAAGATGAAGAGAAGCTTGCACGCCAGAACGATCGCGATCTCCAGAATGAGACGCGGTTGGCGTTTCTTGGTGGTTGGGGCGACAGTCATGCGTGGAAAATTGAAGGCATCTATTGATGACTGCGCCATATTAGCGAGGACTATGCGGATATTGGCGTCGCGTCGAGGTGTTTCTTGTTGTTGCAACTCGTTTGAGAACGACATACCGTTAGAATGACTGCCAACTCTGGCATATGGCAGTGACAGAAATGGCTTTGGGCAGTGAAATGACCATGCTCCTCGACGCGATCGAGGAGGCTCGGATCCTCGTGCGCGAGGACCTGACGGTGGCGTACGCAAATCGGGCGTTCCGGCGTCGGTACGGGATCAAAGACGCGACCGGACGGCGCTGTCACGAGGTGCTGTTCCACGAGGTGAGGTCCTGCGCCGAGTGCGGAGAGGCGTGTCCGGTGCAAAAAGCGTTTGTCACGGGAGTGCCCGTTCGCGAGGTGCAGCACCGGTTCGTGCCCGGAGGCGAGCGTTTCGTGGAGCTGACCGCCACGCCTCTTTTGCGCGCCGACGGATCGATCGCCTGCGTCATGGAAACGGTGGTCGAGCAAAGCGGCGTTCGCGGCCTTGTCGACGGTGCGGGTGTCGTGGCGCAGTCGGAGGCCGTTCGGGCCGTGCTCGGACGCATTGCTCGGGTCTGTGCCCGGGATACCGTCGTGCTCTTTAAGGGACCGGCCGGCACGGGCAAAGAGGTTTTCGCACGGTTTCTCCATGAAAATTCCCGGCGTGCCGCCATGGGTTTCGTGAAAATCGACTGTGCCGGTCTGACCGTCGAATCGTTCGAGCGGGAGTTTTTCGGCACGTCCCGCGAACGGGGATTGCTCGACACGCTCCCGGGGGGCACGGTCTACTTCGACGAGGTTGCGGAGTTGCCGCTCGCCCTGCAAGTGCGTCTTCTCGACCTCATCGAGACGGGGCGCATGCGCGAAAGCGGTTCGGGCGTTGTTCGGGTGGCGGGGTTCCGCATTCTCTGTTCGAGTCGCTTCGATTTGGCGCAACGCGTCCGCGAAGGGCGTTTCCGAAGCGATCTCTTTTATCGGCTCGGCGTTTTTACGGTGACGATTCCGCGCCTCAACGAGCGTCGCGAGGATATTGCGGAACTTGCGCGCCTCATGTTGCGCCGCGCTTCGCCCGACCGACCGATGGTGCTTTCGGAGGACGCCCTCGAGTTGCTCGTCAAGCGCGACTGGCCGGGCAACGTGCGGGAGTTCCTGTGTCTGCTTGAGCGCGCGGTGATTTCCGCCGAAGGACATCGAATCGAAGCCTCGGATATCGAAACGGTTTATCCGGACGCAACCAACGAGGGCTCGATTCCGCTTGTCGAATTCGCCGCTCGCTGGGAAGGATCCCGCAAAGCTCTGGCCGAACGTCTCGGCATCAGTGAGCGAACGCTCTACCGAAGACTGCGCGAGGCTCAGGCCGACGCGCTTCAACCCGAGGAAGAAAAAGGCTCCCGATGACTACCGATACGCAGTGCGATCTCCGTTTCCGTCTCGTGCCCGGCGAAGTTCGCGGTGAATTCGTTCGCGAGGGAGGAACGATTTCCTACGCCGTCGGGGGCGCTCCCGTCAAGCGTTCTCGAGGCGTCGTCGTCCTCGTTCACGGAGTGGCCTCGAACGGCAGTCGATGGGAGGAGTTTGCCGAAAAAAGTGCGTTGCGTTGCGATTGGACGCTCGTGCGGTTCGATTTGCGCGGACACGGCGCGAGCGAATGCAAAAAGCGCGCCGTCTTGGAAACGCACGCCGATGACATTCTGGAAATCCTCGATCGGCTCGGAGCGCGCAAAGCCGTCCTGCTCGGGCACAGTCTCGGAGCCCAGGCGGCGATGCGGTTTGCGGCCATTTATCACGAACGGACGCGGGCGCTCGTGTTGCTCGATCCGCTCATCGACGAGGCGCTGACTCCCAAGGCGCTCAAGTTGCGCGCCCGACTGCCGATTCTGCACTTCGTCGAGCGGTGCGCCCGGTTCTGGAACGAGCTCGGGATCCGGCGGCGTCTTCCTGCGTATTCGTTGCGGGCTCACGACGAAAAGGCTCGACGGATGCTGGCAAAGGGCGGAGACGAACTCAAGGCGTTCGTCAAGGAATATTCGTCTCCGTTTGCGGATCTCAAACATATCCATACGGCCGACTACGCGCGCGATTTGATCGAAGTGGGGCGCCCCACGCCCGACCTGACGGAGCTTGGCATCCCGGTATTCGTCATCGCGTCGTCGCAGGGGACGTACACGGACGCGGCGCGTCTTTCGGCCTGGGCCCGAAAGCTTCCGGGGAGCCGGGTCGAAACGGTCGCCTGCTTTCACTGGCCGCTCACGGAGTGTCCCGAGGACGTGGACCGCCGGATCACGAGCTGGTTGAACGGACCGTTGTCGCAGCAGGGGAAAGCGGAATGAAGGAAAAGAGGCTATTTCCCAAAACTGGTAGGATTGTTCGGGTACGAACGAAATTGTTCGTTTAAAGAAACGCGATTTTTTTGGTAGGATCTCTTCTTCAAAGAAAATCTAAAAAGGCAACAATTCTGGTAGGGCGAAGGTCCGTCGAGCAAGGTCAGTCATATCACTCCGCTACGAGAAATTTCGGGTTTCTGAATCCCCTCGTCAGGGTCACCTCGTCGAAAATCTCCCTTTCCGGGGAGATCTTTCGACACTCTTTTCCAAAACGCGAAGGGGCCGCCCCCAGAGAACGGCCCCTACGGCGACGCATCGGCGAAAGCCGTGAGGAATTCCGTTTATTCGGAGGATTCCGCCGACTTCGCAAACACCAGTTCGACCCGTCGATTCATCCGACGTCCGTCCTGCGTGCGGTTGTCGTACGTGAACGACTTGCCGTTGCCCTGCGCATCCATGCGTTCCGCCGCCACGTCGTTCTCTTCAAAGAACGCCTTGACCGCTTCGGCGCGGCGTTGCGAGAGATCGGCGTTGTAGGCGTCGGATCCGGTCCAGTCCGTCCAACCGACGATCGTGAAGCGCTCGGACGGGTCTCGCGATTCAATGACCTTCATGGCTTTCTGCAGGACCGACTTTCCTTCGGCCGTCAGTTCGGCCTTGTCGAAGTCGAACAAAACGTCCTGCAGTTCCACAACCGCCGCCTTCGAGCAGTCCTTGTAGAAAACGGTCTCGGCAAAATCCGCAAACTGCGCGTCGTCCGTCATGAGCGCTTCGAGTTCGAAGGTCTTCGTGCAGGGGAGGACTTGAGCGAGCTCGGCCACGGCCTTCTTTTCGGCAGGCAGATAGGCGGCCGACACGATGTGCACGCAGGATCCGGGATTGGCGGCGCCGTAGGCGCGCAATGCTTCGACAGGAGACCGCTTTCCTTCCGTCCGCACGTCGAAATCTCCGTCCGTGATCAGAACGGCGACCTCCTTGCCCGTGCGCGGTGCGGAAAAGTGCGTGAAGCCTCGCTCGCCGAGCCACGTCGGACGACCGAACACTTCCATGTCGTCGGTGAAGCGCTCCTGAACGGCTTGGCCGTACTCTTCGGCGGTGCGCTTTTCAGGAGGAACCAGTACGGCAAACGGCGCCACGGCGTAGAGCGAGGAGGTCATGCCGGCTTCGTCGGCAGCGACTTTCGCGCTCTTGAGGACAAAGGCCTCGGCGAGTTCCGCACGACGTAGTCCGTCCGTTTTGTCGTTGGCGGGCGGCACGGGGCGTTCGCGCGTCTGCGCCCGGTCCTCCGAAGCGAGTTTTTCGTACTCGTTCTGCGCCTTCTCCTTCATGTCGCCGACCGTTTCCATCATGGAGCCGGATGCGTCCACGTAAAAGGCAAAGGCGTCCGCCGTGGGACCGCACGTTTCGATGAGAACAAGCTCCTCTGCCGGAGCGTTGAAAGAAAAAGCGGAAACGCAAGCCGCAAGAGACGCGGCAAGAATGGATTTATTCATGACTCGTCTCCCAGAGTTAGTCAAAGCTGTACTTAAAGCCGATGTTGATGCCGTAGTCCTTCGTGTAGTGCTCGCCTTCCTCTCGGTCGAGTTCCGCATAAATGCGAAGTCGGTTTGCTATCTGCCAGTCGGCCGTCAAACCGTAATAGAAGGAAGTTCCGCCAAGACCATGTCCGTCGACCTTGGTGGAAACACCGTCCGTACCGATGAAACGAATCTCCTGGTCACCAAGAAACTCGTGATTCACGCCGCCGATCAGACCGATCTGAAAGTAGCGGCGATCCAAATCGTCCGGAGTGCCGTAGTTGAACTTCTTTCCGATGACAAAACCGGCGCGCCCCGTAAGGAAGTCCGCGTCGCCTTGTTCGACCCGCAGACCGGTGGACGTTTTGAAGTCGCGGCCCTTGATGTAGAAATACGAAAGCTCGATTTGAGGCTCGATGAACCAATGATTGAACCAACGACGGTCGTCCGACTGATTGGAAAGCGAGAACATATGGCCGATTTCAATCGAAGTGCCGAAGCCGATGTTGTGGTAGTCGGCGTCGAACGATCCGTAGCCGCTGTTGCTGCGGCCGCGAATTTCCTGATCGTAGTACCCGATCTGCACCAAGGCATCAAGGTAGGACCCTTTCTCGTGCATCCAAGTGGCGTAGAGCTTGCCCGAGTATTCGTTCGTTTCGCCGTCGCCGCCGTAGGCCGTTTCAAGTCCTTCCTGATCGGATTGGGCATAGCGAAGCGTGGCGCCGACGAGCCACGCCGAACTTTCGGATCGCGAAGCGAACGCATCGTAGCCGACATGAACGCCGGTGGTGTTCTGCTTGAATCCGTTGTAGGCAAATCCTTCGGCCCGGTCCTGACGGGTAAAGACCTTGGCCCATGCCCCGGCCTGAGCGCCGTAACGAACTTCGCCCAGGCGGCGGCGCAGGTCGTTCTTTTCGGAAAGCCAGCCGATGGCCTGAGCAACGGACGAACCGAGGTTTTTGATCTGCTCGGATTCGGGCGGGGTTTCGTCTCCGCCCTCGCCGGAGCCGGAACTTGTATCTCGCACAAGAATCCAGTCGCCGACGCCTTCGCCCGTATTGCCGAGCTGATGCAGATCATCTTCGGTCAAATCGGTGCCTTGGAGGTTTGCCGGTCGGAACTTCCACGACCATTTGCTCATCATGCCGTCGCCCGACATGGGCTTCCCGTCGGGATTGTTCACCTGCATGCTGCCGGCTTCCTGATGAATCAGGTAGCTTTCCGTGTAAAGCTTGTCGGCCAGATCCTTCGGATTGTCGAAATTGACGTGGCCCGTATAGGTGCCGGAAACATTTTCGGCTTCAAGACGATCGAGACTGCCCTCGGCCTCTTTTTCGAGATCAATGTTGAAATAGAGGTTGCCGCCCGCCGCCGTTTCACCATCGGCGGAACCGAACTGCGCCACTTTGACCGTCTTGTAGTCGACGGACGAGTTGTCTTGACGCCACGCGAGATTCAGCGTGCCATCACGAAGCGTCAATCTGTTGAGATTGGAGTCGCCCGTTACGTTCCAGACACCGGCACCGGCCGATCGCGTTTCCGACTCGCCCGTCAGCTCAATGTCGATTTTCCCCTTCTCGGACATTGAGGTCGAGCCCTGAAGCGAACCGCCGTCGAGAGTCAAATCGATCGTGCCGAAGTCCTTGGCCGTCAAATTCCCCACTACCTGAGATGCGCCAAGTTCGGCTTCGATTACCCCGTAGCCCTTTTCGCCGGTGTGAAGAAATCCCAGAAATTTTCCTTCCTCGCCTTGAGCAATCCAATCGCCAGTCAGCGTCCCCCTTTCGGCGGAAAGGGAGACGTTGGCGTCTGCGGAAGTGTTGGAATCCGCTTCGCCCGAGGACGAGAAGAGAGTGCCCTTGTCGGAATCGGCCCGGGCGTTCAGTGTGGCGGTTTGAACAACAAGACTCCCGTTCCCGGCCACTTCCACGACCGGCTTCCCGTCGTCGTCACCAATGAACTCGACTTCGTTCGAAACGACATCGACACGGCTTTCAAGACCGCCGTACTCCGTGTTGACGGCTATGCTCTGTGCACCGCTCATGACGACGCGGTCGCCGTCAAAGCGCATGTTGCTCCCTTGGTTGGAGACCGCAGCCTTTGCCCCCGTCAAACGAATGAACCCGCTTGCTTCTTCGTTCCGGGCAGTGAGATCAATGTTGTAGACGCTTTCATCGTCCATCCAACCCAGGCCGCCGTGTCCGTAGACGGCATATCCGGCCTCTCCCTCTTCAGCAGTGGCGGAAATGCTGAAGCCATTGGTTGCCGCGGCCTGCAATTTGGCATGGTCGAGCACTTCCAAGCCGGTGGTCTGACCCTCGAAAACGAATGTGCCGCCGTTGAGCGATGCACTGCTGCCCCGCTCTTGAACCGTGAAGGCGTTGTCGGCCGTTACGGAAAAGACTCCGTTCACATCCGCCCTGAGCGTACCGCGCGAATTCCAATCGGCTCCGTCGAAGAGGCCGACCACCACGCCGTAGTGACTCTTGGACGTGATGTAAACGTTTTGCGTGGGATCGCCGCCGTCGGTCGTCGAGTCGTTTCCGATGACGATTTCTCCCGCGCCCCGAACACTCAGCGCGGCCCCTTTGGATTCGCTGTCGATGTAGTAACCGCCGTCGTACTGGTACCAATACTGACCGGTCATGTTCCCGTCGATCGTAATGGTGCCGCCCTGCAGAACGGCCTTGCCTTCGCCATTGATGAAGACATTGCCGTCGATATCGAGACGGTTTCCGGCCTCAAGGTGCATTTCGGAAATTTCTTCGTGCGTGAGTCCGTCGCCGTGTTTGAGGTAGACGGCATAAAGAAATTCACGGTGCTTTTCGTCGAGTTTGTCATCGACGACCGAGATGCGAATGTCGTTTTGAGCTTCCAACGAGGCATGGAGACCCGTGCCGGACAATTCCAAAACCCCGTCCATTGCCGTCGTCGAGGAAGCGCTTGAGGCCCCGGTCAGCACAATGTCGTTGACCGCATGGATTTCCGCGCGCCCTGCATCCATGAGATTCAAAGCCGAACCGTAATTTTGGGAAGTCGCGGCATCGGACGTGAAATCGTTGACATAAGCGGTAAGAGAGCCGCTCACCATGACGCCGCCCGCTCCCGTTACGGTGAAGCCGTTGAGTGCGGCGCCTTGAGTACCGACGTTGACCGCACCGAATTCGGACACGCTGAGTCCCCCGAAGTTAGCATCGTCGCGCGAGGTCAACTCGAAGTCGGTCCCCTTCCCCAAGATCGTCAGACTCGAAAAGGAGGATTCGTCGTTTCCTCCGACCGTGGCTCCTCTGCCTCCCAAGATTTCGACCTTTTCGGCGGCATTGAAAACAACGTCGTGAGGACGCTGAGTCCCGCCCCAGGAATAGGACTCGTTGATTTGCAGCGCATATGTACTCGAAGAAAGCGCATCTCCCCCGATTGCAATGGTTTGCGTGTCTTCGTTGCCGATCGTGATGTTCTCCGGCGAATAGGAGTCCACCGTCATCTTGTCGAATTGAATGTGCTCTCCCGTGACGGAAGATTGATCGCCGTAGGAAGCGGCCAGGCCTTCATTGGCCAAACAACCCAAGGCGGCGGAGATGGCTACCGCAACGATTGTTTTCGGAGAAATGCTCTGGTCCGGTCTGCTCGAAGACGTTCTGTGTATAGCGGACATTTGACGAAACTTCGCTTTGAACATGAAAAGAGAAAAGAAAAAGCGCCGGCACGCCGCCCCCCGGCAACGTACCGACGTAAAAAGGAGGGTTTAGAAGCGGTACTTCGCTCCGACGTTGAAGACCCAGGTGTTCCACAGGTCGTTGCCGAAGCGGTACTCGACGTCGCCGTAGGCGTAGAAGTCCTTCGACACCGCCGCCTGGAAGCCCGCGCCCACGTCGAACCACGTGCCGCGATTGCTGATCGACACGTCCTCGCCGCCAACGCGCGTCGTGACGTCGGTAACGCGGATCTTCTGTTCGCCCATGAATTCGCGGAGAACGTCCGCCTTGAAGTACACGGTCTGAGCCTTGTCGTCGGAAAGGAACTTCCCGACGCGGAACCCGGCGCGGCCGATGAGGGAATCGATCGCGTCCTGTTCGACCTCCGTCTGCGCGGTCGAATAGTCGCCGCTTGCGATGCGCAGGTACTGCATCTGTGCCTGCGGTTCGACGAACCAGCCCGTGTCGTTCTCAAGCTGCCGTCCCGTTTCGAAGGACACGCCGTAGAACCAGTTGTCGTAGTCGGCGTCAAGCGCCGTACCCGACGGAGTCACCATGTCGAAGTCGCTGTTGAGCTTGCCGCCGCGAATCACGAGGTCGCCGTAGAAGCCGTTGTCGCCGAGATACGTGGCGTAGAGCGAGAGTTCCGTGCGGTCCGTGCCGCCGTCGCCCTCGATCGACTTGTAGTCGGTGCGGCCGTCCATGTAGTCGAAGGCCGCGCCCCAGATCATCTTTCCGTTCTCGGTCGGCTTCGCGTAGTCGTAGCCGAACTGATACATGGTGTTGTAGGAGCGGAAGTCGCCGACGCCTGAATCCGTTCCAAGGCGTTCGTGCTTCACGCGCGCCCAGACGCCGCTCTTGTTGGCGTCGTAGGTGCGTTCGCCGTAGCGCTGATTCCAGCGGTCGAGAATGACGGCGTTCCAGTAAGTTGCACGAGCCGTGCCGAGGATCGTTTCGCCGGCGTCGGAGATGTCACTAGGCGGCGTTACGGGATCCTTTTGTTCTCCAAAGTACCAATTTGTAGAGACCGTTTCCCCGAAAATCTCATCTACATAATCTTGACCTGGTTTCCCTCCGGCGGATTCATTGTCCTCACTGCCGTCGTTTTGACCGTTGTATGAAACGTTTTCAGAAACCTCGTCGCTCGAATATTTCTCCGTATAGATTGTCAGATTTCTGTTAAAGAATCCATGATCTTCAATTCTGGCAGAGAAAAGAGTCTTGTCATTTCCGTCAGAGAAAAAATCACCGACAGTTGTTGCAAAACGCAAACCGTTCAGATCGTCATAGTGATCAA
>ENA-UEQM01000224-UEQM01000224.1-human-gut-metagenome-genome-assembly--contig:-NODE-224-length-41421-cov-44.109568_pt1 | contig 41421 bp, 59 predicted proteins | sample MGYA00242948_ERZ507948 | MGnify/ENA primary metagenome ERZ507948 (study PRJEB26167, sample SAMN06115440) | human gut metagenome | host: Homo sapiens | place: China:Hubei | collected 2015-07-28... | reverse complement strand
AAGCAAGCTGAGTTCAGGGAAATGCAGAACAAGATTGATGCCCTCCGTGAGGAGAACAGCACCTTCAAGTCTTCTGCAATGACCTCTCAGATTGTTGGTCAGGCGGTGGCTCCTATCAATCAGGTGTTGGCTGGCTTGCAGAACGAGGTGGCTGGTATCAAGTGTAAGTTGCCTGAGACCGTGACTACTCCTTACAGCCCATTTACTGCGGTTCCTAACTGCGTGGCTTATCAGGCTGGCTTGTATGGTTTGAATGCTGCTAACAATGCAGGATTCTGGGGTTAATAAGGAAAGGAGGCTGCTATGTTTTGGCTAAGACCATTTACATGGGTGAATCGTAATGGTTCGGCAGCTATCGCTTCAACGGGCGTGGCGGTGAACACCAACAATGTTGTTTTCTCGTTCAAAAACCACGCCTTCCTGAATGCCAGCTATAGAGGAACGATTTTCGTGAACCTGATGCAGGCTATTCCGACTGGAACGACTGGCACGCTGCCTATCCTTTTCGAGACCAACGGAAGTACTCAGGCTGTGACCAAGTATAATGGCGCACCATTGACGGTTGCAGACGTGCAGGGAACTGGTGTTTATCAGTTTTGGTTTGAGAGAGATACTAACACCCTACAGATGATGTCGGGTATTGTTTAACAAGAATAGATAATAGGAGATTACATTATGTTTCAAGGTTTAAGAACAAATTCTTTATTCTATGTGCTCGACAAGGGCGAGAACCCGAACTTGCGAATCGGTCAGGTGGTTTCAGTAAGCAATCCTCAGACGAAATACCCTACCTTTAATAACGGCTTTACTCCTCAGCCTATGGAGACCGTAGTGGACGTAAGGGTGAAGCTGGGTGATGAGGAAGTGGATTTCAAGCAACTGCCAGCAAACGGTCAGATAGCCAACGACAAGAACCTTGTGGTTAGCGACAACAAGGATGCCATGAGTGCAGAGGTGGATGCCATGCTGAGACAATCCAAGGCGATACTGGAGAGCGTAGATTACAACAAGAGGGTAGTAGAATCTTGTGAGGGAATGCTACAGCAACTCAACCCCCAGATAGCCAAGGAGAAGGAACAGACCGAGAAAATCAATAAACTGGAAGGTAAGGTTTCAGGTATTGAGGGCAAGATTGACAAGATGATGGGATGGCTCCAGCAGACCATGAGCAAGTAATCTCCTATCTATCTATTCACTTTAATATCTTATGATTATGGTAATGATTGAGATTACAGAAGATAAGTTCGATGATTTGTATGAAAACATCGAGTCTATGCTTGGTTTTGGCAGCAAGGCTATGTCTTGTTTGAAAAAGATGAAGCAGGAGCGTATGGGTGAGCGTATGCCTGATTATCGTGACGATTGGAGAAGAGAGCGTGAGGAACGTGAAGAGCGTGAGAACAGACGTAGATTCAACAACGTGAACGATGATTGGAACTACCCGAACCGCTATGGTGAAAGAGGTGGTGGCGGCTACAATGGTGGCGGTCGCTAGTGTTTAACTTGGGAGTTTTGGTAGCGACATTTATGTCGGAACCAGACTCCCTTTAATATTCAGCAATATGGGAAAATGCAGAATGCCATTGGATATGTATGACCTCAAACCTGAGGGAATGGTTTCTTATCTCAGATACAATGGCTATCATTTCAGTAAAAAAATGTGCGAATGGGCGGTTAAGCAGATGTATAAGTATGACCCTTCTACCAAGCGTGATGTAAGTGTCTCGTTTTGGGATAAGGAGAAGGTGGATGCCTTGCTGCTTGGTCAGGGAATTGAGGTGAAGAACAAGATAGGCTATGACCATGTATATGTGGCGAATATGGCGAGGGCAGACTTCTACAAGTCCTCCATCAAGGATGAGGAGCAGCTAGCCCAGTTTATCAAGGATATGGTGGACGATACCGACCAGAAGGATGGCTTTATTTTCAACCGATTCTATGCCGACTGCTGCCATAATGGTGTGCCTATCCCTTGGGAAGATGTGTTATGATGAGAAGAGTGATTGAACTCCCGAAGTACGATTGGAGCATAGTATGTTTCATAGGTTATCAGCCAACGGATGCCGATGAGATATGCCATGCTCTTTCGGGTATTGGCTGCAACGGAAATCCATTATCGGAAGCATATAAGCATCTGTCTTTATCGAGTGGAGATAGGGGGCTTACCTATTCCAATTTATCAGAAAGAAGGAGTGTTCTTGCCATTGGGGAGTGTGAGTCTGATGGCAGCATTATCAATACAATAGGTCATGAGCTTCTTCATGTGGTAGCGCATATCTGTGAGCAGGATGGAATTGATATGATGAGCGAGGAACCATGCTATATGATGGGGAGTTTGTGCGAGAAGTTCTTCAAACTTATGGGTTAAGCTTTCTGCAAAAGAAAAGAGGCAGTGCTAAGCACCACCCCTATTAAATTTTCTAATCCTCGAAAGCCAAAAACAATTCAACATCAGTTCTCGGGTGTACCTTATCTAAGTTGACTTTAAATTTGTTCCAATCATAATCAGACATTACCACTATTGTATGAATTGATGCAAAATACTCTTTCAGTTTAGGAAGTCCTTCCTCTCTGCTTAGGAATTGATGAAATTTCTTAGAACGATGCCCATTTGCATTCTTTGGATTGAGTTTCTCTAATTCAGGTAGGATAGGAGCTATACGCTCATAGACAATATCTCTAATCCAGTTACCCATAACACCTGGCATCTTTCTAGTACTTTGCCAATCCCAATGTTTCATCTTATAAATATCCATAAAGAACTCATCAGGAAATGTTTTCACCCACTTAGCTGCTTCTTTCATCAAGAATTGATTCAAGAAAGTTTGCAACTTGTCTTTGACATCATCCTTTACCTTATCAAAGCCAGTGGCTTCATCCACCATGGCGATTATGCCAACTCTTGCAAAAGCCCTCATTAGTATTTCACATTGTGCAGCTATAATAGCTTGTCTTGAAGACAGGGTTACGTGCTTTCTAGCTTCCAAGAATGCGTCACAAATATCTGCCAATGTTTCTGCCTTATAGCCATTGATGATACTATTACCATCTGTGCATTTTATCGGCTCTAGTTGGCCTCCATCTAAATACTTAGAAATGAATGGGTTAAGTGTCTTTTGACTAAGGTATCTGGTCAACCTTGTTCCTGATGGTTTTACCTCGTCCTCATCTATCATACACAATGCTTTTTGCATAGCATTACCAGAGATAACTCTAGTTCCATCACTTAAAACATAGCAAGGAATTTCAATTCCATTTAAATCCAATATTCCCCGAAACTTAACAACTCTATCTTCACTATATAAATCACCGACTTCAACTCCTAGAATGTCTGCCACTTTTTTCATTGTAGCTTTAGAAGTAGTTCCATTTACTATTTTGCTAACTCCTACTTCTGTCATACCTAGTTTTTCGGCAAGTTCCTTTTGGCTCATGCCTTTTTCTTTTAAAAGTTCTTTTATCTTATTCATATTATAAATTGTTTTATTTCGATTGCAAAGATAAAACAAATTATTCAATAAACAAAGGAAAATTAAACTATTAACTTATTTTAGTAGTATTTCTATGTATCAAACAAAGTTTTCCAAATAAAAGTAAAGGGTAAGCCACTGACCTACCCTCTATCTTATCTACTCATACTTTGGCTCCTCATACACTAAGTTATGCTCGTTTACGTAAGCTTTGGCTTCTGGGTATGTGTCAAACTCTACTGCTGTGGCATTCACTGATGGGAATACCTCAGCATTGTCACCTTCCTCTGTGAGAGGGAACACCATCTTGGTTCCCTCATGTACTACCTTATACTTCTTTGTTAACTTATTCATATCTTGTTTCCTTTCTTTACTTTAATGTTAAACTTATGATACCTTATGCAGGAGTGATTGAAACTGTGTAGCCCTTGGACTGCAATGTTGCAACTGCTGCATCTGAAGCTGACGTGCGAGCGCCAATGACAGAAATTATCTTCTCACTAGTTCCTTCCTTTACTTGACATTTAGATTGGTCTATCAACATTTTGTCAATGTTACTAATTTGGACATTTCCAGTTATTGATAAAATATAGGAAGAAGCATTACGTTCTCCCCATGTAAATACATTTGCATTTCGCCAAATAGAAACAAAAGTAACATTGGCAGGTAATGCAGCCAAGTCTCCTGTCAAAAAGGTATCAAAAAAAACTAATCTATTCAAATAGGTCATATCCTTAAAGGATTTTATATCACCTGAAACATTAGACATAGCTAATTTAGTTAAAGTTGTTAAGCTTTTTAAATTAGCAATATCTCCAGTTACTTCTGTATTCGATAATTCTAGAGATTGCAATGCTGTTAAGCTTTTTAAATTAGCAATATCTCCAGTTACTTCTGTATTCGATAAATATAAAGATTGCAATTTTGCCAAATTACGTAAATATCTAATATCACCTGAAAAATTAGTATTATTCATATTAACGTTAAGCAGGTTTATGTTACGTTCAAGACTAGAAATATCACCATTTACAATGGTATTATAAAGTTCTAAATTACTCAAATCTTTAGAATATTTTAAAGCTGATATATCAAAACTTGCAAATTTACTAGTAACCTTTACATAAGTTAAAGCATATTTGTTTGGTATTGATACATAAAACTCCGTACCATTAACATATAATGTATTGTTGGTATTAACATTTATAGTAACACTTACACCTTTATTTTGACTTAATGAAGAATCACAAAAGTACCCATTGCCAACAATACTAAGTTGCATACCTTCACTTGCAGATAATACTATTGTATGTTCCCCTAATTTAGAGGAAGAATTTAAATTTTTAAAAATTATTCTCATTTCTCCCAGTTTTAATAAAGAACTATTAGAAGTTGTCCCATTTAATTTTGTAACAAAACATTTTTCCATAATTATTTCATTTTAAATTTAAAACATTTATCTTGTATAATTATATACTTTATCTAGATTCTCAATATTTTGCATAATCCATTTTTGAGCACGATATAAGCTATCACAATGCTTAAATTGCTTTAATGGACAAAATGCACTTATTGTGTGTGGCTTATTATAAGATAAGGCTGTAGTTTTTTTAATACAGCGGTATTTATAAAATCCCATTGTTGAGTTTATACCAAATGACACTTCATCTCCTATGTCGTAAGATATGGTTGCATCAAATGTTTCTGATGATGAAGTCAAATATATACCTTTTTCATCTTTCTCAATTTCCCAATAATCGCTTCTTACTTCTGAGTCTGATATACAAGGAGAATCATTCCATTTACTATATTCCTTTTCATAAAAAGAAGTACCTATACGCATAGTCCAATTTTTAAGTTCTCCAAAAACATATTCAGAAGTTATAATGCCTTTGTCTGCAAGAAATTTATAACGATTATTTAATTCATCTGAATAATATCTAAAGATATATCCTGTTGGTATATGTATACCTGTATCAAGATGTGTTGTAAGTGGAGTTGTTATATTTGTTCCATCAGGAGTTCCACCAAAAGCTTGGTCACAATCATATAGTTCAACCCACCATTTTTTACCATTATAAGTAAACCACTGCCAATTTTTATTCAAACCATCAGCATTTTTTGTAATATCTGATATAATTATATAATCTATCAAATTATCCTTATCAAAGTAACTCTCAAATACGGATTTAAATTCATTTAAGTTTTCACTTGTATGTGAAGATGAATCATATTTATTCATAGCCACCTTTATTGCAGGAATAGCATCAGCTAAGTTTTGAATATATTTTTTTACTAAAGCAGTATTCTGCAAATCCTTTTTAATTTTTGATGAAATAGTGGTTCCATTTGGTAAAGAACCAATACTTATCCAGGAATTAATTTCAGAATCACCAGCAATTTCTTCTTGTTTAATATCTGCATTATATTTATTTCCACCAATGGCATAAAGACCTTTAGGATTTCTGATTTCAAATTGAGTCCAATCAATCTTATCTTTACCATTAAAGATTGTATTAGGTCCCAATGTTCCATCCAAATGAACATTATTTGCTGAAGACTTGTTTAAGTGGTAATTATCTCTATGTTTCTTTAACTGATATGAGAATATTCCATAGAAATCCCCATTAAGATATATAGCCACAGGGAAACCATCTGGAAAGCAACGTGCACCTGTATCTGTAAGAAGTTCAAATTCTCCTACATAAGGATTTCCAAAACTCTTGGTAGTTACACCAATATTAGACATATCAAGTAATGCTTTCTTCCAAGGTCTGTCATACATATTTCCTCTAGTTCGCACTATCTTGTCATATAGTTTATATGCTACAGCATTTACTCCCCTAAAGAACTCTGTATAATATGCCTTTATATGAAATGAATCTTGTGGAACCCATTCACCGATTCTAACTTTTGGAGTATCTTCCCCGACCCATTCGTCATCACATAAATCAACTGCTATATTTTTCTTTACATAGTACATTGATGAGTTGCCTTGCGCATTAAGGATAGCATGTTTCTTAAAATAGTTCCCCTGCATATCCCAAAACTCAAAGAATGCCTTCTTGTTATCAGTCTTGGTTGTAGGCATAGAATCTATATTTGTGATATTAATTATTGCAAAGCGTGGCTCTGGTATTTGTATAAAACTACTTTCACTCCAATCTATTGGTGTCTTTACATCAAAACCATTTGCTTTGAGGGCATCTTGAATATCATTAACACTATTGCCTTGAAGATTGAGATTAGAAACTTCAAGATTAGTAATATTCATATCATGTTCATGTTTCTTGCCATTTGAATCACGATATGACATTACTTTATCCTCTGCATCAGTTGTAATTTCCGTTCTACCCTCAGGGTCTTCAATATGCTCAAACTCTGTAGGAATAGTCTCAGACTTGGCATTATGAATATAGTGACTACCATCAGGATTTGTTGCAGACAACACCTTACCTTCTGCATCTTGCTCAACTGCAAGATATTCCTCGTTATCCTGCAAAGAGAAAACGTCAAGAAGTTCTTTGAGATTGGTGTCTATTGTACCTACCTTTTCCTGCAAAGCAGCTACATCTGATTGAAGCTGAGAGATAACTTGCTTCAAGGCATTGACAGCATGGATTTCACCAATGATTTCTCCGTCTCTTCTAAGACCAAGTACTACTTTATCGTTTGTAGTAACCCAAGCAGCAAAGTATTCCTCATTCTGAATGACATGATACATTTCATTGAGAGGATAATAAGGCTTGCCAGTTGCTCTGTAGAAGCCAAACAGAACCTTATCATTAGAATCCACTATAGCTTTAAGGAACTCTTCGTTCTCAATTACTCTAAAGCATTCCTTTACTTCATCTTCAATGAGAGACTTGCCTTCCTCTTTGTCAACCTTTGTGTCTTGAATATTTGCAAGAGTTGCATCTGTTGTTTGCTGATAAGTTTGCAAAGAGCCAGATAATTCAAGTTTGATAGATTCCATTTTGCCTGATAAACTAGCAAACTCATCACCGACATAATTCAAGACTTCTTGGATTCTCTGTCTGACAGGTGCAGGAATACCCTTGCCCCACTCGATAGAACCATCAAGTTGAATACCAAAAAGGAAGTGGTCTTCTGCATCTACAATTGCCTTGATGAACTCAGGAGACTCAATTTCACGGAATGGAAGAGCAAACTGGGAGACTACCTTATCCTCTGAATCACCGAACTCTTGGGCAATATTCTCCTTGTCGAATTTCTTATCAAGTTCAGCGTTGACTCTTTCCTGCTCAGTCTGAATCTGAGAGTCAACATCGGCAGAGTTGGCTTTCTTGCCAATCTCTGTGTCCTGAGATTTGTTCTTGTTTGCAAGTTCATCAATGGCTCCCTGCGCTGTTACAGAATCAAGTCCACTCTCTGTATTCTCGTATGTTACTGCTGAGGCTTGGCTTGCGCCACCACTTGCGGAAATGCCCTTGATGGCTTCCTCCATCTGAGTGCTGCGAGTCTGCAACAATGAAATATCATCATCGTTGGCGGTGATTTGCTGCTGCTTATCGTCAATCTGAGACTGGAGGTCTGTGTCCTTCTCGTGAAGCTGCTTGACAGACTGGTCTATATCTTGAATCATCTGATTCAAATCCTCTGGAAGACCAGTGGCGGCTTGGATTGTTTTACGAAGTTCTGGGTCAAACTTTCCAATGCCAAGCGTGTTGTCTGCTATCTTTTCGTTTGTGACGGAACCATCCTTGATTTTCTCGGTAGTTACAGAATCGGGAGACAACTTGGCGTTGCCGATGCTGCCGTCTACTACCTGAGAAGCATCAACTGCATTGTCGGCAAGTTTATCCTTGGTGATAGATTTTCTTGCTACCTTCTCTGTTGTTACAGACTCGTTGGCGAAATGTTTGGTCTCCAAGGATGCTTCACGAACAACTCTGCCATCAACAGACTGGTCGCCCAACTTTGCATTGGTGATTGCTTTCTCCTCCACCTTCTCCGTGGTTACGGCTCGGTCGTTGAGCTTTTCGGTGATGATAGACTCATCCTTAATCTTATCCGATGTTACCGCATTAGGGGAGAGTTTGGAATTGTCAACTGCGCCATCATTCAACTTATCCGTGGTTACTGCCTTGTTGTTGATTTTTTCGGTCTCTACGGATGAGTCGGCAAGTTTGGAGGTGGTGATGTTGGCATCTGCTACCTTGTCGGTGGTGACGGATGCGGCATCCAGTTTGTCGGTGGTTACCGATTCATTCTCCAATTTCTCTGTAGTAACGGCTTTGTCGGCAATCTGCGTAGTTCCGAGTTGGTCAGTCTTGTTGACCTTCTCGTCAAGAAGCTCCTTGGTGGATTTACCCGAACTCTCATCCTTGACATATCTGGTGTATGTCAAGGTCTCGTCGGCTGCTCCACTTACGAGCGTGTTGTTATAAACGGTTTCTTTTGCCATATTACTTTAATTTTGCGTTATATATATATTCTCCTGCTTTCAACTCGTCTGTCCAATAATAGTAGATGTCTCCTACCTTAGTGGAGTAGAGGGATGCGGTGAGTCCTGACTGATAGAACTCTACTGGCACACGGCTGGCAAACCAGATGTATGGTTTTTCCTTGGTGGTGGTGATGTTGATAGACTTGTCTACGATGTCGCCCACTACCTTGGTAAGGTCTTCCATGTTGAACTGGCACATATCCTTGGCAGCGGTGGCTCCGTAATAGTAGATGTTATCATCACCATTTGCCATGATGCTTACGTAGCCTGATACGGCTGGAATCTCTATCTTGCCATCCTTGTAGGCTTCTCTTGTGATGTCGGTTCCGTCCATGACTACCTTCACCAAACCGAGATTGAATCCTTCGGCTGGAGTCAGCGTTGCCTCATACTTCTCGCCCAGCTTCAATGTGGCAGGAGTAGAGGAGAGGGTAACATCATCCAGTGAGTAGACGAAGGTGCAGTCAGACTGGTTCTTGGTGACCATGTAGTATCGAAGGTCGAACATGCCAACCGTCTCACCTTGGAAGACTCCGCAAGAAACCTTCACCCTATGATTGGTCTCAATAATCTGCAAGATGTTTCGCTCCACACTCTTCATGGCATAACCATCGTAGTTCCATGATACGGCTACATTGTAGTTGCCGATGTCAAGGGTGGATGGGATATTGCACACCAGCACATTATGCTCTATGCCACCGATGGACGTGGGCACGATGATGGAATCATCGAAACAGCATTGCAGTTCCACCTTGATGTCGGATGCCTGAGTCATATCGAAGTCAACCAAGCGGTTGAACTCTTTAGACATATCCATCTTTCTCACCAAGATGTGGAGTTTGAAAGCGTTGCCTTGTACAATTTTATAAATCATATTTGATACACATTATTAATAATAGTGCAAAGATAGGCAGAATTTTCTCTACCTATCTTTTATCCGTTTATTTAGGTGGAATATTTTTTTAGATTAAGCCCTTCCAGCGGAGGAACTTGCGCTTGCGGGTTTCCTTGCCTTTCTTGCTCTTGCAGTTGGTATGGTAGACGCAATCCTTGAAGAGGTCTCTGACCTTCATGTCGTTGTCTACCAGTTTGGTCTTCTTGAATGCCTCGAAAAGTGAGCGGTTCATAATCATGAGGTTGCCCTTCTGCGTAGGAAGGACGTAGAAGATTTCACCATTGTTCTTCTTGGATGCATAGTCTGCCTTAGCCGTAGCTTGGCGGTACATGATTTCGCACTTGATGCGCTTGAAAATCTTTGTTACTTTCATAATCGTAATTATTAACTGTTTGAAACTATATGATGGTTGCTGCCGAAACAGAAACCTTTCTTCTCATTACTCTTGCCTGATTCTGTATCATCTTAGGCATTTCCATTTCATTGAAACAGATGTGGAGTCCGATGGCTCTAGTCATGAGCAAATCATCGTGCTTTCCGTCGATGGCTCCGTATGCTCCGTTCTTCTTACGCTCGTAGGTAAGGAACTCGTTCAGGCATCGCTGGTCTCGCTCAACGTATAGATGTTCTCTGACTACCTGAACCAATACAGAGATAACCATCGGCTTGGTTGCCACATTGGTATGGAATCCGTACTTACGTGGAAGACCTTCCTTGATGTCTGCTTCGCTCTGCTTGCGTGCATAGAGATTGTCGTACTCATCCTTGATTTGATTCAGGATAAACTCTGATTGGTCGCCACCTTCCAAGATGTGCTCCTTGTCTTTCGTCTCCAAGGTGTTGGATTCGATAACCAATAGGGCATTGTCGTAGAACTTTGCTATCTGGGCAGCCTTCCATGCCAGCAAGTCCATATCTATGTGTCCGTACCATTGGGCTACCACGTATGGTTTGCCGCCTTCCATCATCCAATAGCGGTCGAAGACACAGATAACAGACCAGTCCGCCTTGCTACCTCTACCACCAATATCTACAACAACCAGATAGCGGTTGGTTACCTTGCAATCGTCAAAGTACTCAGGTTTGCTCCATATCCACAACTGCCCAGTCTTGTCTTCCGAGAACCGCACGTTCTGTAGGCACTTCTTACCCTTGTAACCATCACCATAAACATCACCGATGAACTTAGGTGCTCTGCAACCTTTCTTGAACTGGTCAACCTTCTCTTCTGCAAATACCTTGGCTCCTGAGTGCTTGAAGGCCTCTACTGGGTCAGAAGGGAATCCGCTAGCCATATCTCCGTGGTCAGTGAACTTCTTGCGCTCCACGATATACCAGTTGAGTGCTTCCAATGGTGCTCCCATCTGCCACAACTTCCAAAGATAAGTTACTGGTTCCTCACGATTCGACATCGTGTTGGTGTTATTGCGGTTTTCGTATAGCCATTTGGCGAACTCCTCTTTCTGTTTCTTGCTCTCGAAGTCAAGATGGTAGAGGTCGTAAATCTCAAACCAAGGGACGAAGAACGGCTCAAATACAGATTCACCTTTCTCTGCTGCCAGCCACTCCTGATGGAAGAAGTTTCCAGTACCATTGGCGGTTGATTCATATACAATCATCGTGTATGGTCGGTAGAGCACACCATTGGTTGCATTCTGGATAACCTCCTCAGGTGACTTACCTTCTGTCTTCTCCCACAATCCTACCTCGGAGCAGTGGATAAGGTTGTAATCTTCACCATTGGCAGAAGTAGGTTTCTGCATGGAACCCACTTTAATCTTGCAGAATCGCTGAGGAACCTTCTTCACGTTTCCTGATGTTCCCACTCCCACAAACTTAGGCTCGCTCTCAGAATATACTTCGCCCATTTCGTGCAGGAACTTGGTCGGAAATTCCTTCAACGCCTCATCGAACATTCCTCGGATGGTTTCTGCGGTGTCCTTGACCTGAGCAATAATGAGCGAGTTAAGACCCTTCTGCCACATGAGTTGCAGCCATAGGAAGTACATCTGAATGACCGTTGAACCTCCCCATTGTCGGGCTTTCAGCAGGATGAGACGGATAGGGCGATTCTTCTTTCTTCGCTCCTCCAGCCACCTGAGCAGTCTGCGCTGCGGTCTTCTGAGCACAAAGCGGAAGGGGAGACCTCCACCTTTCGGTTTGATGTAGATGAATGTCGCAAAGAAGAAGAAAGGGTCGTGTTTCATTCTGATGCGAGTGAACTGCTCCACCAGTTGTTCCATTTCTTCCTCTAGGTTGTACGGCTCGTCTATATCCTTGTGCAGTTCCTCGATTACTGCCTTGCAGCTACCCAACTCGATGAGCATCTTGACGAGCGGAATCTTCTTCATGGAAACTGGAAGCTGTTGTCTCTGAATCGGGAAATCAGGAAGGAAGAGCAGGAATCGCTTATCTCCACAACCTTCACCCTTGATGGGATTGAATGGTGTGTTGATTTCCTTGATGCGTTTCTCGTTCTCTTTCAGGATGCCAAGCACATGTTTGTCTACAGCATCTGTCAGTTTGGCGGTTACTTGTCTTGGCATAGCGGTGCATTTAAATATCCCCACAACAGACCAAGTACATAGCAATAGATGTGGACTCCAACTGCCATGCAAGGGAAGAAGATTCCAACACAGATATATAGGAGAATGGTGAGATTGTATCTTACCTTATTCTCCACGCAGGGGGCGATAAAGCCCATGTAAGCATAGATAAAGCCGCTGAGACCGATGATTGGTAGGGATGAGGTGAAGGGATAGCTGATGGCTATGAGATAGAACACCACCAAGTGACCGATGCCACAAGGGATGGCTCGGTAGCATTGATGGAAAACATAAAGGTTGATGGCTGCATGAAAGATATTCTGATGAAAGAAAGGGTAGCTTAGTCGGTTCTGAATAGAGCAACCGTCTGAGAGACCCATGCCATCATATCCTAGAAAAGTGATACACATTATTATAATGTACCCAGCATAAAGTGCAATCTTCTCTTTCGCCTCTCGTAGCATCTTTGCTTCTCCTCCTTTCTCACCCTGCTAAGAATTACGTGTATGCTTTGAGGAGTCAAATAGAAACTGGGTGCTTTTTCAGCACATACACGTTTGATAATATCCATATTACTGAGATATGGCTCATTACTCTTATGAATCTGGAATCGTCTGAAAATCTCCTGATACATTTCCTTTCGGGTAGGTATCATGTTATCAAGAGGTTTTCCTTTCAGTAAGTCTAATATGACTATATAAGCACGGTCTTCTGATACCCAAAATCTTCTGCTCGGAGACTGGGCTAGCATCTGCTCAATCTCTGAGAGTCTGATATTGTCTCTTACCTTAATAATTTCTTTGTAAGCCCTCAATAAATCAGCATCACGTTCCTCTGTAAAATAGCATCGTGAATCCTTATATTTCATATCTGACCCTGCAAATATACAAAAAAGTATTGAATTAGTCGCATCCGATTAGACTAAATTAACGGATAAAAGATGAAAATCGGAAAAAAGCATTAATTTTGGGCATTGATTTATAAATTTACACATATATATATGGACGAAAATACAAATATTGAGCAGAATGCTGGTGCTGCAAAACAGCAAGATACCAAGACCAAGAGAGACTTGGCTTTGGAGCGTTTGAAGACCCGCCATCCTGATACGGAGTATGCGGATGATGAAGCTATGTATGGAGCCATCAATGATGATTATGATGCCGACCAGAAGGCTTTGCAGGGTTACAAGGATAACGAAAAGGCTATGGGCGATTGGCTGGGTAGTGACCCTGAGGCGGCTACCTTCCTTCAAGCTATGAAGGCTGGCAAGAGTCCTTACGCTGAGTTGATTCGTACACATGGCGAGGATGCCATTGATTACTATTCAGACCCTGACAATGCGGATGAGATTGCATCGGCTCAGTCGGAGTTCTTGCAGAATGCTGCCAACGGCAAGAAATTGCAGGAGGAGTATGACAAGAACATGCCATCCAGCTATGAGGTGTTCGACAAGTTGGAAGAGAAGTATGGTGAGGAAGCGGTGAACGATGCCATCGACCAGTGCTTTCAGACCATGCGAAATGTGGTGACTGGCAAGTTTACAGAGGAAATGATTACAGCTTTCATCAAGGCAAAGAACCATGATACCGATGTGGCTGATGCGGCACATGAGGGTGAGGTTCGTGGAAAGAACAGCAAGCACGTCAAGAACCTTGAACTGAGAAAGAAGGGTGATGGTACTGCCGACCTTGATTCTGCCAATGCGGAGACCAAGCCAACTGATAACCAGCCTGACCTTGGTGCTGTGGGCAGGGTATCACGAAGGGGTAACGTCTGGGAGCGTGGCAACGAGAAGAGAACACACATTAGATAATTCGACAAGGTGAAAAGATAATATATAATGTTTAATTAATATTCAGAATAACAATGAAGAAAAGTACATTTAATCGGCTGCTTTCCGTCTTTCTGATGGTTATGGCAGTTATTTTTGGAGTAAATGGTAATGTTATCATGGCTGAGGCGGCAAATCTGCCTGATGGCGGTAGTACCGAGAGTGGTGCTGCTGCTGAGGCTGGTGGTGCTCCTGCTGCTGGTGAAGCTGGCAATGGTGGTGCTGCTCGTCAGAGTGAAGGTATCAAGAGCGAGACTCAGGGTCGTGAGCACTATAACGAGAAAGGCACGGAGTATTACCTGAACGACATTGACGAGAAGATTACCAAGATTCGCCCGATGGCTACTCCAGTTGACCAGATTTCACGCTATGCGACAACCAAGTCTGCCAACTCGTTTGTAGTTGAGTATTGGAGTATCGGCACACGACCTATCAAGACTACCGTGAAGGAAGCAACAACGGAGAGTACTGGTACATCTATGGTATTGAAGGTAGAAGACCCTTCCATGTTTACGCTGGATGATACCATCCGAGTGGTAGGTGTGAAGGCGATTACCAACTATAAGGGTGTTGCATATTCTACCATTACTGATGCTCCTACTCCTGATTTGGAACTCTGCGTTTGCGGTAAGGACACAGAAGGTTATCCGATTGTGTATGCCGTGAATGGCAACTTGATTAACAAGCAGGCTATCGGTATTCCAGCCTTGAAGAAGGGTCAGAAGCTCATCCGTATGGCGAAGAGTTGTGGTGAAATGGACGTTCAGACGGGTCGTTTCAACAACCTTCCTGCATCTGAGACCCAGTATTGTCAGAACTTCATGATTCAGGTCGAGCAGACCACCTTCGACAAGATTGCTGCTAAGCGAGTGGATTGGGATTTCTCAGACCTTGAAGAGGATAGCATCTATGATATGCGTCTTGCCATGGAGGGTACTTATCTCTTCGGTGATATGGCTTGCATCAAGCACGAAATCAAGGATGGTTCTGCCCAGTGGTTTACCAAGGGTATCTGGTGGATGGCTGGTAAGGATATTGAGGTAGGTCATGTTGCTACTGCTGACGATATGAAGAAGGGCTATAACAAGAATGAGCGAGTGATTACCGACTTGGAGTTGGTTGATATTTCCAAGGACTTGTTTGTGGGTACTGGTATCGGCAACAAGCGCAAGGTAATTATCGCTGGTTCTGACTTCGTGAGTGCATTCAGCAAGATTGATTCTGACAAGTTCCGTTTGAAGGACACCGTTGATATTTGGAAGTTGAAGTTCAAGAGTTGGGAGACAGACTTTGGTGAGGTGCTGATGATTCACTCTGAGTTGTTCGACCTCTTCGGCATGAGTGACTGCGGCTTTGCACTTGACCCAGAGTTCTTGGTTAAGCGAGTACACTTGTCTTGGACACGAAACGTGCTCGACTTGAAGGCGGCTGGCATCCGTAACACCGATGCAGTAGTTATTCAGGAGGTAGCTTGTCTGTACTTGAAGTACCCTAAGGCACACGCTCGTATGCGCCTTGCTGCGGTTCCTGCAACAGAGGGCACTTCTGATACAGAGGAGACCAAGGCTGCTGCCTAACAGCAAGTAGAATTGCAAATTATTCATTAAATAGTGAGGGGTGTGGGCACTAGCCCCATCCCTTTTTTAGTAACACATATATATAATAAGGTATAATCATGTTTAATAAATATCAAGCTGGTTCGGATTTAGCATTCAGCGTTATGGTAGGTAACGAGCGGATGCGCATTATCTTTGAGGGTAAGAGTATGGGCAGCAGTGTCTATATGACAAGAGACCCAAAGGTACAGAAGGCAATCGAGTCTCATTATTGGTTCAACGACAAGTTCTTCTTGGTGGAGAGTATTGACGAAAAGAAGGAAGCTGCTGAAGCCAAGAAGAAGGCTGCTGCCAAGGCAAAGAAGAAGGTGGCTGACGAGAAGAAGACCCACATTGTGACAGATGTTGAGGATGCCAAGGAATATCTGGCAGAGACCTTCGGTGTGAGTCGTTCCAAGATGAAGACCAAGGAAGACATCTTGGCGATTGCTAAGGAAAAGGGTGTTGAACTAGAAGGACTGGAGTAATGAGTACGTATGCTGTATCTGAACTGGTGAAAGAAGTGAAGGTGCTCTTGGACAGGAACCAAGAGACTTCGGGCTTGCTGGCTCCTACCGATTCTGATACCTTGTCGCAAGGCGAGTTGATTCAGAGTAAGATAGTAGATGCAGCAAGAATCATATTGAAGGATGCTCCTGCCAGTATGCTGGATGGTCAGCGATTCGAGGGGCTTGATGTATCTTGGCAAGAGTCTTATGGGGCTTATGTGGGAACCATGTATCTTCCATCGGATATGATTAGGCTGCTGAGCGTGAAGGCTAGTGACTGGCAACGTTCGGCTCAGGTTATCACCGAGGATGATGATGCCTACAAGATGCAGGGTAGCAGATTCGGGGTAAGGGGAAACCCTGAGCGACCTATTGCAGCGTTGATTCACAGCGATGGCGAGCGGTTCTTGGAGTTGTATACCAGCAGGAGTGACAAGGCTACGGTGGTGCTTTCGTGCGTGTGTATGCCGATTATCAGCCAAGAGAAGATAACGCTGCCTGAAACCTTGAAGGATTCCATCGTGTATATGGCTGGCTATCTTGTTTGCGTCAGTCTTGGCGACAGCGATTCTGCAAGCGGATTGCTTGGGGTGGCTCGGAAGCTGGCACATATTGTTGAACCTACAGAAACATCATAAACTATGGCAAAGAAGAAAGAAAAAGCTAAATTGCTATCGTTGAGCAAGGTGATTGATAAGGATGAACTGGATAGCGTGAAGGAGTCGATGAAACGCTTTGACCGACCTTATGAGCGTGCCTTCTCTATCTTGCTGGAGGCTCAACGATACTACAACAACATGGATAACTTCCGAAAGCGAAGATTACGAAACAAGCGATACTGCTATGGAGACCAGTGGGGCGATATCATTGAGTTCAAAAGCAAGTGTGGCTTTAAAAAGCGTATCAGGGAGGAAGACTATATCCGTGAGCAGGGTAGCGAACCATTGAAGAACAACCTTATCAGAAGATTGGTGAAGAATGTGCTGGGTGTATATCGCTCCCAGAGCAAGGAACCTACGTGCAATGCCAGAGATAAGGATGAAAAGCGATATGGCGAGACTATGAGTGTGGTGCTGCAATGTAACCGACAACTGAACCGAGAGACGGAACTGGATGCCCGAACCATGGAAGAGTTCCTGATAAGCGGTGCTGCTATCTATAAGAAAAAGTATGGATGGCGAAGAGGTAGGTTGGATTGCTGGACGGACTACGTGAATCCGAACAATTTCTTCATAGACAACAATATGAAGGATTTCCGTGGTTGGGACGTGAGTTGCTTGGGTGAGGTGCATGACATTACCATCGGCAACGTGCTGAGAGAGTTTGCCAAGTCTCCTGCTGAGGCTCGTAAGTTGAAGGAGATATACAGACTGGCGGCTAACCGTGATTTCGTGATTGCTGATTGCACCCAGCGATTTGGTGAGTTCGACCCTAGGACTATTGACTTTATGAATCCTTCCAACCCTTCGCTCTGCCGAGTGATTGAGGTTTGGCGCAAGGAGAGTAAGCCAAGATACAGATGCCATGACTACAATAATGGCGATGATTTCAAGATTGATATTGAGGATAAGGCTGATATTGTAGATGCAGAGAACAAAGACAGAATCAGGCGAGGTATGGCTGCTGGCATGCTGGAAGAGGATATTCCTCTGATTGATGCCGAGTGGTTTATGGATGATTACTGGCATTTCTACTATCTTTCTCCTTTCGGTGATATTCTGAGAGAAGGCGAGACTCCTTATGCTCATGGTGAGCATCCTTATTGCTTCAAGTTCTATCCGTTTATTGATGGCGAGATTCACAGCTTCGTGGAAGATGTGATTGACCAGCAGAGATACGTGAACCGACTTATCACGATGTATGACTTCATCATGAGGGCGAGTGCCAAGGGTGTGCTGCTCTGTCCTGAGGATTGTCTTCCTGATGATATGAGTTGGGATGATTTCTGCGATGAGTGGAGTAGGTTCAATGGTGTGGTGAGATACAAGCCAAACAAGAGCGGTCAGGTTCCTCAGCAAGTGGCGAACAACTCTACGAACATCGGTATCGGTGATTTGCTCAGCTATCAGTTGAAGTTCTTCGAGGATATATCGGGAGTGAATGGTGCGCTGCAAGGGAAACCAGGAGTATCGGGTACGAGCGGTTCGCTCTATGCCCAGCAGACACAGAATGCTACCATGTCGCTGCTTGATATACTGGAGAGTTTCAGCCAGTTTATCATTGATGGTGCTTACAAGACCGTGAAGAATATGCAGCAGTACTATGACGTGGCTCGTAACTTCAATATCGTGGGTAGGGCAGGACAGATTGTACACTACGACCCTAAGAAGATTAGAGACGTGGAGTTTGACATCAATATCACGGAAAGTACGGCTACACCTGTATACAGACAGATGGCGAATGAGTTCCTTATGACCTTGTGGCAGAATCAGGCTATCACGCTGGAGCAGTTGCTGCAAGTAGGTGATTTCCCATTTGGCGAGGAGTTGCTGCAATCGGTGGCATCCAACCAGCAAGCCATTCAGAATGGTGAGGTTCCGCAAGGATTCTCTCCTCAGCTTCAAGCACAAGTTGCTCAGGCATCACAGAGCAATCCGAAGGCTCAGGCGATGTTGCAGCAGATGATGAGCGGTCAGGGTGTGAATCCTGACGGACAGACTCCACCGCTGGCGGCTTAGTTTATAGTTTATAGTTTATAATTTATAGTTATGATTGCAGACAAACCAAGTGATGAGAAATGGTATGGTAATGGGAAACCTGATACCAGCCAAGGTAGTAACCCTAACAAGGGTATTGCCACGGAGACCCAAGGGAGGGAAGATAAGCCCGAACTTTACGAAAATGACGTTATCGGAAGGGTGGCGAAACGAAAGAAAAACGACATCTGGACGAGGGGTGGAGAGAAGAGAACTAAATTTAAGGACGAATAAAGAAAGGAGGTGTTTTTATCGTAACTGTATCTGTTTGATATTCAGGTAGCTACAGAAATATCTACGAGTTTATGGTGCTGCGTTTAAGATATTGGTATCTTTGCAGCATCATAAACTTTTAATTTTTATATTATGGATTTTGTAGATTTCGTAGAAAAGTATCAGCAGGAGTTGACTCCTGAACAGATGTTGGCAGTAGCTAAGGCAGTCGGCAAGTATCTCTCATGCAAGTTGAGCGATGTGGAGGTACATCATCTTTGTGCGATGGTGTATGGTGTGTTGAGCGAAGAGCATTTTGACAAACACTTTGCCGATGATGCTATCAGCAAGATGTGGTATGAGGATGCTGACGGAACCAAGCACATGGCTCCTTTCTTTACGGACGAGGAGGTAAAGGAAGTCTTCAACAAGCATCAGGATGATATTTCTGATTACACCATCCATGACTTGGCGGTGACTATGAATCTGCTGAGGAGTGACCATCATTTGATGCTGGAGAGATTCAGCAAGGATGCTGATGAGTTGAAGGAAATGGTGGTTTTGATGGCTATCGAGTATCTGCAAGACCCTGACTGCTTGCATCCTACCAGCAAAATATGGCACACAATAAACGGATAAAGTAACTAATTGGGAATCATTTCTTATCTTTGCATATTATTAATGTTAATAGTATAAAAAGATAAGTTATGACTCCAAACGTACGTGAAGGATTGCAATATGGTACAGCCATTGGAATGGTAGTGAGCGGCATCGTCCTTGCCTTCCTATCATTCTTTCTGAACAACTATATTATTTCGGATGGTGTGCTCTGGTACATCAGCCAAGCGTTGGTTTACTCTGGGGCTATCTTCGGAGTGAACATTTATTTTAAGACCAAATTAGGTAACTTTGAGAGTAAGGTGAAGGACGAACTCGCAAGTATGTTGAAACAAGTAAAGGAAAGCAAATAATATGAAGGTAACAAGAGAACAGATTTTGGCGATTATGCCGAATGCGAAGGCTAAGGTGGATGCTTTTTTGCCTTACATCAATGGTTATGCCGATACGTATCAAATAGACACTCCTAAGCGCATGGCTCATTTCTTGGCTCAGATAGCGCATGAGAGCGGTGAACTGAGATATACCAAGGAACTCGGTAACAGAAACTATTTCTACAAGTATGACGTTGGCAAGTTGAAGAATATGCTGGGCAACCTGAAAGATGGTGACGGCTACAAGTATCGTGGCAGGGGCTTGATTCAGATTACTGGCAGGGCGAACTATCAGGCTTTGCAGAACAGCCGAGAGGTGACTGACGATATTATGGAGCATCCTGAGTTGCTGGAGCAGCCAAGATACGCTACCAAGAGTGCCATGTGGTGGTGGTGGAAGCACGGCTTGAACAAACTGGCTGATAGTGGTAGTTTCGTTGCTATCACCAAGACCATCAATGGTGGTACTTATGGTTTGGAGAACAGACGCAAGTATTTGAAAAGAGCATTGGTAGCACTCAAAGTGTAGGCTTATGAAGAAGTGGTACGATACAGATTTCTGGCAACTCCTGATATATGTTTTGGGTATGCTGCTGATAGCTTTTCTTCTGTCGGGATGCAAGACAAAATACGTCCCGATGGAAAAAGTTATATGTCGGGACGTAGTAAAACACGATACTCTGCATACTTCTGACAGCGTTTTCGTGCGTGATTCAATCTTCCTCAGACAGAAGGGAGATACTTGCTTTCTTGACCGATGGCATGAGAAGACCATCTATAAGAATGTGTATAAGGTGAAGGTGGATTCCTTCCTGAAAAGAGATTCTATCCCAGTACCCTATCCAGTAGAGCGGAAGCTGACGAAGTGGGAGGAGTTTGAATTGAAGTATGCCGCATGGGCGATGGGTGCTACCTGTGTGCTACTGGTATTGTTAGGGCTTTACATTTATAGGAGATTCAAGAATGCGAGATATACGAATATCAATCAACAGAGATAAGGTGTATGAGGAGGTGGCTAAGACCACTGCTTACATCGGTGGCAAGAACTTGGATGCCAACGGCAAGAGTCTGTATGACCAAGTGTTTGTGACGGATGCGGACAGAAATATGCTGGAAGGTTTTTGGCATGATGCCATCGGTGACGTTTCAGCAGCCTTGGAGAGCGTGCTTGCTACAGAAAGAAGTGATTCGGATGAAGAGGAAATCTTCGGGCTGAGAGTAAGCACACTTTTCAAGGAGTCGTTGGCGAAGACCTTGGAGACTACGGCTTTCAGCTATGTAGTAAACAAGATAGTATCAGAATGGTGCTTTGTAGTTTCTAAGGATAAGGCGGAAGACTATCTCAATAAGGCAAATGCTTTGCTGGTGAAGATGGATGCTATACTCTATATGCGTAAAAGACCAACAAGATAGGAGGGTAGGATATGAAACATTGCAATAAGGGATATAAAGTGATGATAGAGTTGGAAAAGAAGGAGTTGGTATACGACATCAAGAATACGGCTTTTTCTTTTGCAGACTCTTATGCCAGCCAGAAAAATATGGATGCCAAGCAGTTGAAGAATGTGTTTGATGTATCTGAGGAAGGCAACCGTGATAAACTGGCTAGGATATTGGATTCTGCCGTGGAGGATTGCAGGGAAATGCTTTTCCGCTTTACCAAGGTGGAAATGCTAGGTGGCGGCTTTGACTCGAACGAGTGGGCAGAGTGCATCGGTTCGCCTACCAATGAGGAGGAAGCCTATTACTTGGCTCTGAGAATGCCAAACGGATTCTCGAAGACCAGCGTGCATACCATGACGGTATACATTCATGATTACATTGTGAATCAATGTCTATATGAATGGCTGATGATTGTTTTTTCTGATGGTGCTGATAGGTTCTGGGCACTGGCTGAGGATAAGAAACAGAAGATTAAGGATGCCAGCAACCGTTCGGCTGGTAGGGTAAGAATTGCATTGCATCCATTTTAGTATATTAGTCGTTTTAGGTTAACACAAAAAGCAAGGGTAGCTATCCATCACGGACGGCTACCCTTTTTTTAAAAAAGATATATATTAAAAAAGAATTTATACGTTTTCTGTGTTTCCAGTAGAGCCACTTTCCTGCTTGGTGGTTATGGTTCCGCTTACCTCAGCGTTGACCTTCAATCCATTCTTCTGCTGCTCGGCATACTGATTCTTATCCTGAGCCATGAAGTTGATGATAGCAGTGGCTATGTTGTAGAGCAGTTTATCGGTGTCACTGCTGAGCGAGTTGGCATCTATTGATGCGTATTTGTTGCTCTCTGCGGTAGAAGATGTTGTCTCCTTCTCACGATAGAGTACTGCCTGATTGATGAACTCCTGAGCAAACATATAAGACTTGCTTACAAGTTGCTTTATCTTGGTGTTGTCAATGTTGAGCGGAGTATCGTAGTGGCTGAGCATTGCGTTGAGACAGCTCATGGCTACTTCCTCTCTCGGCTGGAGGGTGGCGATGGAGAAGACGTTATCAGGCTCCGTGGTTTCGCCTTCATTGGTCTCCTCGCCTTCTGCTGCTGCGCTGATAGGGATGTATGGTCGGGCATGGCTGGAACCATCGGAATCCGTCTCCTTGACGATTTTCGTACCAGTGGTTCGGGTGATGGTTGAGTCGACAATCTTCAAGTCAGCTATTTTAATTTCTGATGAAGAAAAGCATTCACCATCCTTTGTGAAACCATATAAAGGCGAACCAGCACCAAAGGAAACATAACCGTAGTATTGGCTCCTTTCACCTATATCTGCTATTCTCACAAAGTTTGAAATCTCAATCTTGCCATTTTTCTCATATCCAATGGCTGCACCTAGTTCAACTTTCCGTGAGTCAAATTCTAATAATGTATATTCTGCCATAATTATCTTAGTCTGTTTTGTAATCTTGGTTGGAAATCGGTGTGTAGCGTGCTGATAGACTCATTGGCATCCAAGCTGCCCATCAATGCGATTCGGAAATACTTGTATGGAGACCCAACAAGGTTTCTGAGGAACATATTGGTAGATGAACCAATGAAGAACCAGTGCATCAGGTCGTTGCTTCCGAATAGCACCATGCCGCATTTGTTTGCCCCGAAGTCTCCGAAATATCCGCTTGTGATGCAATTAAACATTGTTTTGTGAATCTCCTGCCCAAGAGTCAACGGACGGCTACATAGGAAATAGGAAACCTTATCGGTAGGTTCCTTTACGTAAGCATTGATTATCTTTCCTTCCTTGTCGGTGGCGTAGGCATCTGGATAGATGTTGACTCGCTTGTTGAACACATTATGCATGGTTCCCCACATCTTACTATTTAACGAGTAAACGTAAGCGTAGGTGTAGTTCGGATTGAAGAGGATGATTCGGGCATCGTAATAATCGTAAATCATATCAGCTTCAATGAGGTATCTACGGAACTTGACATACTTCACATCGTCCTCAGGAATGCCACCCAACGCAAGGAGTTTGTTGGGATAGGTTTTATCCTTGACGGAGTGAGAATATATCGTGAGGAAATTGAAAGGATAATCATCGAGCACTTCCGTGATACATACAGATTCTCTGCCCTGCTGCATCATGATACCTCGCTCTGTAGGGAACAGAACTGCATCATCAATCTGCAAGATACCTTTCGGATTGGAACATATATCACGCTGCGCTGGCTGACGAGTCTGATAAGTACCTTCATCACTCAGCATCAGTACCCACACACCTTCATCGGTGAAGGCATAGAGAGGAGCATCTCCAAACTGACCTTCGCTGATTGGTCGGGTATTGGCGGCTAGTGCGCTGATAACAGAAGAACCTACCTGAACAGAGTTCTTGGCAGGGAACACAAGAGGGTTCTCTGCTTCGCTTACTTTTAGAAGGTTAGGGCTATTTTCTACAGATGGATTCTTGTTATATTGTTTATATTCTTCAATAACCTTATTCCACTCTTCTTCTGTTGATGCAGCCCACGGAAGTTCAAAGGTGATACCGTTTTTCGTATCTTCACCTATATAGAACGAGAATGCAGTAGAATCAGAAGATAGCGGATTTACTATTGCCTTTTCGTATTTTCCACCTTCTATAAGTTGGTGGCGGTAATAACTTACACGTAGCACATCGTTGATAGGAACACAATAGATGGTTTCATCTATGTAGGATAGCATACCTTTCCAGAGGATGGAATTATTACGGGTCTCCACTTTGATGATACCTTCTTTGTCGAATACTCCGTTACCTGACGTATACGTGTTTTTGAGTTTAATATCTCCTGTATTGATGTTTCCTATATGCAGTCTGTTGTTGTAGGTGATGGCGGTTGTACCGCCAAAATCAGAACGGAACAGATTGGCTAGCTGGATGCTCTCTTCTGCTTCTGTAACTCTTTTAAGGGTATGTTTCTTGCCGAGTTCTGTCTTGCTGATGAAGATGGAGTGATAGAAGACAAGATTGTCAATCTCCTGCTTAGCTGTAGATACGCTCATCTTTGGAAGATAGAACTTTCCTTGTCTTTGCTTGTCTCCGTCTGTAAAGGTAAACGTATCTACTGGTTTAGATAAATCGGCAAAAGGATTTCCTTTAGTAAGGAATATGTCTACACCTTGAATGAGGTCGTAAATCTGTTCTAATGACTTGAATGTTATCTGTATATCATAAGCAGTCAGACTGCCAGCATTGCTAACATATATCTGTTTGTTGTCAGCGTTGAAGTTAACTTCGTCTATCGTGTTGTATATTCCGTTAAGGCGGAATATGTTGGATATGTTGTAGTATGAACCATCGTATAGTCTTACTGCAACAACAGCAAAAGTGTTATATTTCTGATGCGTATCACCCAGTGCTGCCAGTGTGCGATTATTCTCTGCATCAATGGCAGAGAAAACTTTCGGAACTTTATCTGCTGGTATATTTGTAACCCTGCGGTTACCTTCATTGTCATTTCCAAAACTTGACCATGAGAAGTAGTCCCAAAATACGTCAGCTAAATCAGCAACAACACTACTGAACGATTCCGTTTTGTTGATGCTTACTGATATATCGTAATCGAAATTGTTTCTTGCGAACATCGTGTAGCTGGCATTTGCAGGAATCCAATAACCATAAATGGTCTTTGAAACACCGACAAAACAGAGGATATTGCCAACTGCTGTAACGGCATTGACGTGGAATCCGTTGAGGTTGATGGTGTTCTTGGTTCCGTCTCCACCTTTCTCCATCCAGTACCAAGTATCATCTGATTTTCGGATGAAGTAGTGGGAGTGAATCGCTTCATCGTGTGTTACCTTATGCACCAGTTCAATGGTATCTCCTGCATCCAGCGTGATGTTCGGCTCGGCTACTACTGGCTGGTGAATAGGGTGGAGTGCCCCATCCTCGTTGATGAGGTTGAGGCAGGTTGCCAACTCGCCATCCTGACAATTATAGTCGGATGGTGAGTGTGTCAAGCCTTGAAATATTACATCTTGTCTTGTTGCCATGTGCTTAAATTTGAGTTTGGTCGCATGATTTCGTAATAAGGTTCTCCTTTCTCTGACTTGCGTGGGATGCAAGTAAGGCGAACCATTCTGTTGAGAGGAAGGTTGTACTCATCAAGGATGGCGGTGATGGAAGGGTAGTCACTTCTGAAACCTACCTTCTTATACTTCTGATTGAATTGAAGCTGAGCGAAGGCGGTGTTGGCTTTTCGAAGGTATTCCCAGTCTTCACGCATGCAGAATCCGTATGTACCTCGGTCAGATATTCTGAACACGAATATGGAGTATTCTGTACGTTCTTTCTTGATGATGTGGTCATAGATACCCTTGGAGAGTGTGACCGAGTTGGCTCTTCCGTCCAGTACCACAAAATCGTTGCGGTGTCGGAAACCATTGATTTTATCTATTAAATACTTGAATTTCATTTTGCAAATATACTATGAATTTATGAAATGCTTATTTTATCTGTTAATGATTCACGTCTTTTTCTGTTGATGGCTTGCATCAGGCTGACGGTTCTCTTTGCATTCTCGCTACGGAGACAACCGCAAGAGCGTGTGAATCCTGAGAGTAGGGCAGAACTGAGGATTTTCTTTCCTCTGCCACAATCGCACTTGCATATCCAGTAGACTCCGTTTCTTGCTCCCTTTTCGGCAGGGGCACGGCGGCAGACAACCAGTCTGCCAAACCTTTGCCCAGTGAGGTCTTTAATCTTTGCCATGTTACTTCTCTGCCAGTTTCTTTGCCTCTTCAACTGATACTGGCTTTCCGCTGAGAGGTATGCGGAAATCGAACTTGGAGCGGAAACCATAATAGCCTACGAAATCGAAGCTCTGTTTCATACGCTCATCTGTGGTGATGTACTTCTTGTAAGCCTTCACCTCCTTCTCTGAGCGGTAGATGGTAGAGTTGACGAAATAGGAACTGGTTCCCTTGTTGGCGATAACTGCAATAAAGAACTGCTTACCAAGGAATTTTTCCTTGATACGCTGAATAATTGAGATTTTCTTTGTATTCATATATTAAATTTGATTAATTATTAAGAAGAATGCAGATAGGCTGCAATCTTTTTACTATTCGATTCCACAAGATACGATGCAATCTTCTTTGTTGATTCCTCGGAAGTGTTCGCATCGCTGGCAAGCAAGGCTGCCAACATATAGTATTTCGTTGGTGTACTTGCCGTATATGCCGAATGGGCAGGGAGTGGTGTACTCGAAGTGCCCACCGACAAATTCATTGACGTTAAATTTTGGATATTTCATTGTTTAATTGTTTATTTGTATTCTGTGTTTTTTCCGTCTGCCACATCATCGCCAAGAACATCTTTGATTTTCTTTTCGATGAACTCATCAGATGTAAGTTTCTTTATAAGAGAATCAATGTCTGGTAATTCTGCATCGACTCCATCTTCCTTCACTTTTGAGGTAATGAAGCCATTCAGTGCTTTCCCCCATTCGCTATTGGCTACGTCTGCCAATGAATCCTTTTGGATTTCAAGGCTTTCTTCAACTCTCCGTTATCACGGAAATATCTGAGCACTTCCGTCAATGCAACGACAAAGTTCTTGTCTTGCATCGGGTTGCTCTTTGCCTCTTCAAGCTTAAGCATCAGGAAGAGTAATGATGAATGTAAATCTGTTTTATCCATAACTATTCATCTTTTACGCCAAATGGAGTACCATCGGCAAATGTGTACTCTTTAAAAGCACAGGAGAAGTCTTTAACACAACTATTTTTTCCTAAAATGCTTATGCCAGCTTGAGATACACTAACTATAGCTGTTATTTTGCCTGATTTTATTTCTTTTATCCATCCATTTGGATGATGCTTTATTATCTCTTTCAAGCATGTACTTGAATAAGTAAAAGGAATCCATGTAGGCTCCTGTTTGATGCGATACTCTACATCGTCATAGAAATGTGGTTCTATACAAGTTCTCCATTTGCAGTCACCTTTGTCAAAATACTCAATATCTTGACCTTCGCTGAATGCCTTGATTATAGGCAATAACTGCTTTGCTTGATTTCTATTCATACTCAATCCTCCAACTCTTTAAGTGCTGCATTAAGATAATTAATCACGGCATTCTTACCTCTTTCAGCAGACTGCGTTCTTACTTTTATACCACCATTGCAACAAACTTTTGCCAAGTCAATGTAATGTTTTGCTTTTTCTTTACTCATTGCTTATCCTCCTTTGTGTTACATGTTGCTTGGTCTCCTTCATAGTAAGGAGCACCGACTTTAGGTAATATCTGAGTGTTCCTATTACAGGAACATTGCATTACCCAAGGTGCGTTTACCTTTCCGCATCTAGGGCATATCCATCCTTCTTGTGCCATATCGCATTAAACTTTACTTATTATTTATCCTCATTAATTAAACCAACCTAGATGGGCAGCTTCATTCCACCCATACTTACCTTTGCGCATTTCATCATGGAAGTTTATTCCACGCTTAATGCGCCACTTGCTTATCTTTCTTTTCTTCATATTGCATTTAACTTTGCTCATTGCTTATCCTCCTTTGCCTTTTTTTTAAGATAAAATGTTCTCCAATCTTCAAAAGTCCAATCTCTTGTGTTATGAGTAAGATTGAAAACTTCCGTATCTTTCTCTAACTGGAGTAACAGCCAAGCGTAATCTTCATATCGCTGTCTTAGCAATCTTTTGCGACACAATCTTACATGCTTGTATAACTTATAATCAGCGGTTGCAGCATCAAAGATTATTTTACCTACTATTGCTAACAGATAAGCAGATATAACCCCTAATGCAATCCAACCTAACATTGTAATTACTAAGTCCATATTCTCTTCTTTTTACCCTCCTTAGTAATTGATAATCTTCTGTGTCTTGCGAACCTTGGCAAAGAAATCAATGATTTCTTGTGAAGTTGCTTCTCTCCAGCAGCCTTCCTTCATCCAGTTACCAATACCATTTGACTTCTGAATCATTCCATCAGAATCCTCACCAATTATCACACCATATCCATCAGCGTTAACAAAGCCATCATGGATAAACACTTTGCCATCACCATCAACTAAGATAGTACCTGCTTTAAATTCACTTAATCTCATATTCTTTTCTTTTTACCTTCTCCCTGTCGCCAAGGAGAGGGCTGTTAGTTACTCTGTTACTTCAATGTACTTAACGGGATTGTTCGGGTCTGCACAACATGCGTGCTGAATACACTCAAACTTACCATCAAATACGCATCCTACACATTCTAACGTAGGGTCTGGAACTGCTCTAATCATATTACTTATATTTATATCCCATAAGGGATGGTTAATCTTTATAAGTATTTGCATCTAAATCAATAGCTACAAATCCCATTGTAGTACTAGGAATTCCGTTCCGAACCTCACTTCTATATTCGGAAAAAAGAACTACTGCGTGTTTGCGACCTTTAATGTCTAGTATTTCGTATCTTTCATACGAATGTCTATTACTCATAATCTATCTATTTATATCCTATAAGGATGGTTAGTTACATTGGTGTCTTTGCTATGATGTGTGTATCAGATGAAACATGCAGAAATATGTTATCACCTTCTGTAGAAGTATTCTTAACATCATAAGAAACGCCTTCTTTTTTGTCAAATACAAACATTTCACAATCACCACCAGTGATGTCAATGTAAGATTTTAAATGCTCTATCAACTCACTTGCTTTCATATTTCTGTTCTATTTATGCCCGAAGGCTGTTAAACATCAAATCTTTCTGTCTTTATGAGTTATTATCTCACATTCATTCCCTCTAGGATTCCAATAACCGCATTGGTAACATTTTCTTCCGTAGAAAGGGCAATGGTGGTTTATTTGTGTTGCTATGCTCATACCTACACCTCCATTTTCAAGTTTTTTCTAGCCCAAGCTTCAGCCTTTGGCTTAGTCTTGAACTTCTTATCTACTTCATGCCAAACTCCATAAGGAGCGGTCTTATACTCGATGAGAAAAAGACCTTTCTCAATCTTTACGATTCTGTATTCATATACTTCCATACGCTTATATTTCTAAATTGCTATCTAATTGCAAGCCATAAAGAATATGCTGGAGTTCATCTACACATTTTATCATAACAGTATCGTCTTTTCCGTCATTGAAAGATACTCCGCAAATTCCCAAGAAATTATTATATCGCAAAGTGAAAGGGTATTCTTGGTGTTTATACCACCTATGCCCAATACATTCTCCTTCAGAGCGATAACATGTCCATCCATTCTTTTTAAGAAACTCTTCCCAAATATGAACATGCATAATATCATTTTGACAAATTTTGCCCAAGCTTTGCCCATCAATAACTTTCAAGTCGTAAGAATAATCTATATTGAACGGATAGACACTACAGACAACACAAATAAATCCGTGACTATAAACTATATCACCCACCATATAACGGGGTGGCTTTCTAAATTCTTTCTGTGCCATACGCTTTACTCCTTTACTTCTTTAAAGATTACATTCTTTTTGTCTGAACGATATTTAGGAAGACACTTCAATCCAAGTGGAGCTGCACCACAATAGCCAGCCACTCCTTTAAAGAAGCATCCTTCACAAGTGTCATGTTCAACAGCTTCAAGAATAATAGTTACTCTTTCGCCAACTTTAAGCTCTTTCATGCGCTTAGTCTTTTATATATTCGTTTACTTCACCCAAAACCTGTGTTAGCAGGTTCTTTAGAATCTTCAATTCATCATTCGAATATGTAGCTATTGGATAACCATCAAGGGTAGTATCGCCAAATAAGCTACGACTTATCTTTAATGAGTGTTTATTCTTTTTTCATTTCTCTCCTCCTTCCTTTGGCAGTAAATCATCAATATACAACCAACGAGTAATATTAGCACCAGAACTATAAGCATCCCAATTTTTAAACAGAGCATCATTTTTCTTGAAAGAAATGTAGGTTTTAATGCTTTCTGTTATTTTTACTTCTGCAAGGACTTCTGCGAACTCCCTTGGTTCTTCGCTAGCAGGATGCCACAAATCCTTAATAAACTCATTGACAGCCCACTTAGCACCAGCTTCAAATCCGGCAGCATTACCTTCAATAAATGCAATATGATGTGGTTGTAAATGATTCTCATCATACTTTCTGGATTCAAATACTTCGTCAGCATACATTCTTGATGCCTTTTTTATTTTATAATCGTCTATCATAACTTACTTCTCCTTTAAACGTTCTATTAATTTATCTGCGATTTTGATAGCAGAATTAACAACACTGTCATACATAGAGCCAGAACGTTGTGCAAGACTTGCTGCAACATCTTTTGCTATCTCATATCTTCTCTGCTCCCAAATGGTTTCTTCGTTATCATTATTCTGGGTAAAGCTTGAACAAAGTATTACATCCTCCTCATTTTGTTTGGGTCTTTTGCTACAAAAAAAATATCTGGAGCAGTAACTACATAATCCTTTCATCCCTCACCTCCTTTCCACTCATCAGTCGTTCCCAGTAGATGTGCTGTCTCTTCGTTGTAAGGGATGCAATATAAGTTTGAACTTCCATCAATGCATATATGATAATCTGTCTTATGTGACTTATGTGAATAGAAGTTCAATACCCAATAATCTTCAGAACATCTTCTTGAAAGTACCTTATCGAATGGTTTCAAATCAACCTTTGGTTTCAAATCAACCTTTGGTTTCAAATCAACAACTTCTTTCTTCTTATCCCAAGCCTTACCTTCCTTTGCTAGGGCTGAAAAGAGTTGCTGCTTCTCTTCTTCTGTAGCAAATCTATACCCTTCAGCTGATACACAATTATCGTCAAACAATAATCCAAACGTTTCATCTATAGAAACATAGAAATAAAGGGTATGCTTATAAATCTTTCGGCATATTGCAACTGATTTTCCATATACCACTATATCCCCATCCTTGAACTCAGGCTGAGGTTTCTCTACTTCCAAAGTCTCACCATTGAGTTTACCACCCAATTTTTCCTCAATGGTTTTGATGTAAGTCTGAGCAACATCATCGTTGGCTTTCTCAAATACAGAAGTTAACATTTTAGTTTCTTCTTTATTATAATCTTCTTCGTCACAATCTTTCCAAAGATAATGCTTGCCTTTAAATCTTGTGTAGGCATCATCCTCAAACTTTTCAAAGATAATATGCACGTTATCTTTACTAACCAACACATCACCTTTCTTCCATGTGAACTTAGACCAATCACGCATTGATTCGCTAGGGTAGATGCACAAAACTCCTTCCTTGCACAATTTACCGTCTTTATCGAACCATGGTTCTTTATTATGATGCTTAACTTGAAAAGCATCACATTTATCAGTAACGACATATAACGTAACTTCCCCAAACATATCAGTCCAGAGTTTCGTACCTTCTGGCTTATTCTTAAGGATTTCTGCTATATTAATTTCTTTTTCCATATCACTTCACTCTTTTAAATTGAACAGCCTTTCCGTCTTTTCTAGTGCTTGCGCTACAGTCAAAATCTCCACAAACATTCTCATGAGATATTGTTACATATCTCATCGAAAAAACAGCCATTACATTGTTCTTTCTCTGTCTCAACCACCTTTAAGACGATTTCTGACCCAATAGATAAATCTTCCATACGCTTTAATTTCTCATGATGTGACACTTGACAACCTTGTTAACTAGATGAGGTTGCGAATTATTGAAATTCTCAATAAACTGACGTTCCATCTGCTCAGGGAAGATGGGCTTGGTCGGCTTTGGAATGGTGATGGTAGCTTGAATTTTGCTACCATCACTCAACGTCATTAAGCATCTTCTTGAAATTTCTTCTATTCCAAACATATTGATGTCCTCCTAATATAAGCATCCGTGAAGGTACGGACGAGATTCGTTATACTGCATTTTCAACTTGATGTGCTCAACTAGGTCTATGCCTTCTATGTGGGCTAGGGCGAAGACCTGAACCAGAATATCCTGCAAGCGCAAGGTGTTCATCCATGCTGGCGAGCAGGAGAAAGGGAAGTAGGTCATGCGAGTGATGATGAGGTACATGGCATCAGGAAGGGAGTAGGTTCCGTGCTCGAACTCTACCTTGTGATACTCCTCTGTCTTTTTGAGTTCAATATCATTCATCAGGCAGATTATCTTCTGAGAGTTGTAGAATCCCAAAAGCGACATGATGCGGATGGCGATGTCTGCAAACTCAGATTGTACGGTTCCTTCCAAGGATTCCTCGTAGGCTTGCTCCTCAGATACTCCCAGCCATTTGTTGTAGTCTTCAATGCTTCCGTTGCGGCTGTGGCGTTGGGCTTGGATGGCTTCGCCCATTTCTGTGATGATGAGCATTAACGCTTTGTTGATGTCTAAATCAGACTTATAAAAGCCTTTGGCTTTGGCATTTTCGTATGTCTTGGTCATAAACTGCTTTAGCAGTTGTTGTGTGAGTGGTGTTTGTTCCATATTGTTCTTGATTTTTTTGTTTTCTGATAGTGAATGCCATATCGTTGAGGGTTCTGCACCAGTTTACCTTGCCTTCTGCGCATAATTCATTGATGGCTTGGTATGGCTGATGGCATCCTCGGTTGATGATTTCAGATGTGAGGACGTGTGGCGGCACGATGTGGGCAGCTTCACGCTCTGCCTGAATCTCAGCGATGATGGCTAGGATTTTTTCTTTCTCTGTCTTCATGAGGTGAAGGTAAGAATGAAACTTGGGTGACTAAAGACTGATACATAAGAATTTCCTTATTTCCGTTTATGTCCATGCAGCACCATTTTCCATCTATCATGGTTCCGATGATAGGCTTGTCGTTGTACCACATGATAAGGGTCTTTCCTTCAAAGAGAAGGCGGTGGGCTTTGCTTACTCGCTTGCCTACCTTGATATAGCCGAATATGTTCATGTTAGAAGAGTGATAGCTGACCAGTCTTGTCATGGTAGTGATTCCCAGAAGGGAATATCAGTTCCTCGAACATGGCGGTCAGGCAGTTGGTTACTATTGAATTTCCTGCTAGGGCATAGAGTTTGCTCTTGCTGATAATGAGTTGACCAGTCTTCTCCTTGCTTAGGAGTTTGTCTATGTCAGCTTCGTGGACTCCCATCAGTCGGAAACAATCTCTTGGAGTGTACTTCCTGATTTGGATGGAGTATCGCTTTCCGTTGGGAGCGGTGTGAATGATTTCTTTATTCATGATTGTTACGAATGTCATTGATGATGAATCTATTGTGGTAAGCATGGTAGGGGCGATTCCTTGATATACTTGCTGATTATATAAGTCTAAGACTTGCCCCCCATATCAGGTTTCACCTTCCCCGATAGGAGCAGGGATTTCATTCTCTTTCCTCCTGTTATCATATCTCCTTTACGATTAAGAATAGTGGGATGCAGTTACCTCCGTGACCCATGGCTGAATTGAGAGTAGGTGAGATTCCCTTGGTGGAATAGACTCTGGTCTGCTGCTCTATTCTGCCTTTTGTTTGGAGGTTTGCTAGCTTTATAATTTTGTCGCACATTATAATTTCTTGATGATTAAGACTCCACCCTTTGGATAATGACCAGTGTCTAGCATATTCATTACGCTGGTCATAGAAAAACTGGAGGTGACTGCAACAGAGCAGCCATCAGCAGTTTTCGGTATTGAAATCTTCGGGGTAGAGTTTTTCGATTGATTCATTGATGTCTGCTTTGCAGAGATACTTTTCTAGGAGTGGCTGAGACATGAAATATTCAGGAGAAACATCATCTTCCAAGATGTCCTCAACCGTAGTCTCTAACTTGATAGGCGAAGGGAAGTGATACTCTGGGTTTGGTTCGTCTTCTGTGCGGAGGATGGAGATAACGAAGATGCGTTCACGATTCTGATGGATTCCGTAATCTTTTGCATTCAGTACCTTGTAGAAGGAGGTGTAACCGAAGGAGTCGAGGTCTTTCAGATATTGGAAGAAGTACTTTCTCATTGACTTTGAGAGAAGACCTTTCACGTTTTCGAGCATCATGTACTTGGGTTTCTTCACGGCTAGCATTCTCTTCTCCTGAAAGATAAGGGATGAACGTGTGCCACTGCCTTCCTCGCCACCTTGTCTGAGTCCTGCATTGGAAAAGTCTTGGCAGGGAGAAGACCAACTGATGAAGTCGAAGTCGGGAACTTCATTCCAATCAAGAAGGGCAATGTTGCCGTAGTTTGGGATTTCCCTGCCATGAAGAAGTCTGTAGGCTTGGATGGCAGAAGGTTCTATCTCGGAAAAGCCTACAACCTTGAAGTCGAACTCAGGATGCTTATCTTTGAGGTACTTGAAGGCTAGGCTCTGGCTGCCATACCCTGCGAATGCCTCGAAGACTCTGAGGGGATGCTGCTTGTTGTACTTGCTGATTTGTATCATTGCGGTAAACGGTTTCGTAGATGTTACGGATTCCACTGGATGCCCAAGCGTTCCAAGGTTCCATTGGCTTGATATATCTCCAACTGCTTTCTACAGAAGCTCTGAGGATTCTTTTGCAGCACGTCTATCATTCCGTAGATGCGCTGGCGGAAAGCGTGGTTCTTGTCTTCTTCTGTTATCTGCTGCTCTACCTTGGTCTTGGCGATGAGTTGGCTGATTTCGGAAGGATTCTCGTTGACGGCTGCTGGCGGTGGTGTGGCTCCGATGAGTTCGTCTTCCCATCCTCGCTGGTTTAGGAAGGTTTGGAAGTTCTTGCGATATTTTTTATCCTCGGTTGCAATCACATATAATGGAACATATTCTGTAGCTGCTTTTCTGTCAGCCTTACTCATACTATTCCATTTCTTTCTTAGCTTATCTTTGCAGCCAACTTTCTTATCGTATAAATTCCAAATATTATCGAAAGTATATTCATCTTTGACTTGCTTGGGAGGAGCAGTAACCTTGTAGCCATTCTCTTCTAGAAGCTGGATGGCTTGTTTGATTTCATCTGTCATAGTTCACCATTTAAATAATTGTCGATTGCTTTGATAAATTCATCTATAGAGCGGACGATGATGTACTTGCCACCATGTCGTTCTACTTCATACTGGAATACCTTCTGTTCGGGTTCCTGCCTACCTTTGGGTGTCTTGTTTTCGATGCAGAGGAAACCGTACTGGGAGGTGCGCTTCAGGAGCAGCATATCAGATACTCCTGCCTTCATGCCTTCTTCTTTAAGCCATGCGGCTTGTCGGGAGGTTCGCTTGCCACCATTAGGAACGGCAAAGAAGACTCCTTCAAGGTCAGGATATACCCCACGGATATACCTGACCTCTGCGGCTTGCAAGTTGTGCTCATCGTAGGATGAACGCTTGCGTATCTTCTTGCCTTCCTGCTCTAGCTTTGCCTTGATTTCAGCGTAGCTTGCCATTACCAATCAGTTGAGAAAAGGTCGTTGAGAGAATCTTTACCCATTAAGCGGATGGCTTCTAATACAAGGTCTTCACTCTTGAAATAAACATTTGCTTTGTCTATTACTCTAGTGTACATTGCGGTAAAAGTATCGCTTTCTTTGCAGATATTCCAGTTTGGATTGTTTCCATCGAAACATGGTTTCCAGCCACCATTGAGATACTTGGCGATGTTCAGCAACTTGTTGTAGGCATTCAAACGTTTTGCCTGAGCCTCGCTAGTGCAGTTATCAACATCATTGTAATTTGAAAGTGATGCTTTGTCTGTATCGACACTATCTTTATAAGACCAGTATGTCTTCTTCCCCAAGAATAACTCCTTGCAAATATCATCATAAGTGATAGGATTGCCTTCCTCTGCATCAGGAGTCTTCTTCTCGTCTCCTTCAATTTTCTTGCGAACCATCAACTTACCATCCTCAGCGAAGAAGAACTGGAGGTTATCTGGGATATGGTACTCTACTGCCGAACCATCAGCAGGAATGCGCAACTTAGATAAGGTTGCCTTTCCGTTATTGATGTTGGTAACGTCCTGATTACTGATGCCTTCTGCATGAATATCAGGAGTCTCTTCCTCGGCAATCTCTGACATCTTCTTGGCAATCATATCTATACCTTTGCCAACGATTGCTCCGAAAAGCATCTGTGCAAATGGTGGTAACTCTGGGGTGTTGTTGCGCTGACGATTACGTCTGTTGTTGCGCTTGTCGTTTCTACGTGTCATACTAACTATAATTTTGTAAAATGTTATTAAACTCGTCTTCTGTAATACCATTAGCCATGAGAATGGTTAGGATGGTATCAAGACATCTGCTATATACTTCATTGAAGGCTGGCTCATCCATCTTGGCGAAGGAGATAGACTTGGCTCTCTCCAAGAACTTCTGTCCGTTGAGGTCGTAAAGCGGTTCGCTGAATCCTGATGTTATCAGAAGTTGCTCTCGGAATGTGTCTATTGAGCGGAGGTTGATGCGCTGCTGCTCTGTGAGACTATCCCATGCTGCTCTGATAAGGGCGAAGAACTTACGATGGAACTTTACGTTGCGTGGTCGGACGATGTTCGCCTTGACGATGGAACCAACCTTTATCTTTTTCATTTCCTCGTAATCATCATCCGTGTATGGGCGAAGACCAGTGGAGGTTCTTACTAGATGGATTTCCATACCTTATATTATTGGTTTGGGGCAGGAAAGGGAAGACCCTGCTGCTGACCACCTGCATATTGAGCGTTCTGCTGAATCGGTTGACCGCTTGCGTTAACCTGAGGGGGAAAAGCCTGCATCTGCTGCTGGATAGGTGCTGGCTGAGGTGGATAGTTGGCTGCTTGCTGCTGAGGAACCTGACCTATCTGACTCTGCATCATCTGTCCCTGCTGCTGGGCATTTGGTCGTTCTACCTTCCAGCAGTCCAACTGATTGAACCATCGTCCGTCTCTAGACTGATGTGCCTTCAATCCGATGTTTGCGGTGATGATTTCACCTACCTGAATGCCGAACTGCTGAATCTTGTCAGAACCGTAAACTTGGATAACGGCTCTTGAAGGGTACTGCTGATTCAGTTCCTCAATAACGTACTCTACGGAACTCCATTGGGTTCCGTTTTGGGAAGTTCCCATTTGAACTTGCCCTGCTGCAATAATTTTGCCTGTAAACTTTACATTCATATTGTTACTTAATTAAGTTTGATTCTTATTGACGGCTTGGTGGTCGTTTCCTTTAGATAGTACTCGTAGTGCTCTGGCTCCGTGTCCTTGAACAGCTTCGTGTCGAAGGTCTTCTTTGTGGTAGCTGCCACATAAGAGTAAGAACCGATGTTGGTCTTGATGGATTTCTGCTTATTGGCTTCCATCATCTTCATCATCTGCTCCTTCAAATCATCCTGCTTAATCTTCAGGGCATCCATACGAGCGGAAACTAGTCTGTACTCCTGCTCTAGGGCAGAGAATTGCTCAGGAACTTCCACCTTATATTGGTAGTCGGCATCCTCAGCGAGATAAGCGTTGATTAACTCGTCTATCTGCTCATCTGATACCCTTGGGAGTGGCTGGAACTTGCTCTGTCCGTTCTTGAACCACATGCAGACAATCTCCTTCACCTTCAAGTCAGGATTCTGCTCCTCGAACCATTTGGCATAGATGGATAGCTGGAGAGATACGTTGTCGTAGTGGAGGGTGGCGGTGGTCTTGTAATCTACCAGATAGATGTTTCCTTCTTTGTCAGCAAAGATTCCATCAATGGCAGATGCGAAGTTCTCGCCATCTGTAACTAGATACTCGGATGCCACATAGTGTAAATCGTATGCGACTAACATACTATGGAAGGCAAGAAGCTCTTCCGTAGGGTTCGGGTATTGTTTGAGGTCTGCATCAAAGATGGAACAGAAGGTTTCAAACGTATTGTGGATAAGTCCTCCTCGCTCTGCTGCCTTCATCAATACCGATTCTGGAATGTTCTTGTAGGTGTCGGGGAAGGCTTTCTTGATGAGCGTTCCAGTGACTCCTTTCAGTTCCTTCTTGCCGATGAAGTACTGGTGAGATTCCTCAATGAATGTTACTCTTGGCACATTCAAGGTGATTTTCTTTGTTTCTTCTGTCATATTATTGTAATCCTAATTCTTTCTTCTTAGCTGATACTGCTTGCATAAACTGAGGGCTGGCGGTGAGCGGCTTGTATGTCTGAACAACCCATACCAGATTATCCTTGTTGACACATCTGCTTAGGTAAGCCAATCCTTCGTTCAGGTCATTGGTGTGATACTGTGGGGTTGCTGGCTGCTGGGCGGCTTGTGAAGGCTGGGCGGTTGGATGCTGAGTCTGTGTCTGCTGCTGCGCTGCCTGATGCTGCCCATCATTGGTGGTATCAGAATCAGCATTATCATCAATGGCAAAGAGACCATTGAGAGCATACTTTCGAGCGTAAGATGAGGATGCTCCAGTAATCTGACTGCCATCCATGCCTTTCTTGGTTTCCTCTTCTCTAGCCCAGCCAGTGGTTGTTTCACACTCGCCCTTCTCGTTCTTGATTGTAGCAGTTGCCTTCACGTAGATGCGGTTGCCTATCAAGACTACATCATCGGTGATGGTGAGCGTACATTTCTGCTTGGCGAGTAAAGGCTTGACAGCTTCAAGGATGTCTTCTGCCTTGCGATACTTGTAGCCACCGAATTTGTTGAACTGACTCTTCGGGGCTTTCAGTTCCGACTGAATTGCGATAAGTTCTTTCATATCTTATATGTATTTAAGTTGTTATTGATACTTCCATTCGTAGCAGCTGCATCTGTAGCCACCATTCAGGTTCTTCTTCGGGTTGTCACACATGGTCGAGAAGATACAATCGTGACAACTGTTTGCTTTATATATCATATTGTATGGTTTAATGTTCAAATTAAAAACCCCACGGTTCTCACGAATGGTGGGGCGAGTGTTTTATGTCTAATCATTAACCTGAGCGGTCGCTACCGTCTCACAATGTAATTTGTATGGTATATAATATGTCAATTTATGTGATTTCTATCCAAAAAGGAGGGGCAGTAAAATGAATATGATTAAAACTGCCACCTCCGTGGAGCGACATCTATACAATCTTGCCGGACACTGAATCGCTCCTTGGTTCCCTTCTGCATTTATGGAGGCTTAGGACTCCCAGCACTAGTAATCGCACACATTTTGATATATCTAAATCTTATGAATAATAACCTATTTACCAATATGAAGAAAGAAAGTCAACGTGCTGGCTGCATTAAAACCGATTTGTAGTTGTGCGCTTCGACCTTTCTGCTACCTTATCTTTAAGGGTCACGGCATGAGGTCTGCATCTTCACAAGTGAACTCCAAGCGTTCCATATTCCACCCAGTGGGTGTATGTATTAACTTGCCACTTCCACGTCTAAGCATCATCTGTGGTTAATGATGCTCCTTTTGGGTACGTGTACCTCTCTAGGAAGGTTTATCCTATCCGATATAAAGCCTTGGAATCGGGCTATATGGGGCGCAAGGTGGGACTCGAACCCACGACACATGACATTTCATACTCTACCATCTGAGTTACTTGCGCTGGCTAACCAATAATCTAACTAACTTAAAAACATAAGTAAAAAATGACTATATTTATCACTTGTGGAGACTGGGAGTAGCAAACTCCAAAAAACCTCTGCTATTTACCGAATGAAAATTCGATGGCTGAAACATTACAAGACTTAACAAATTAATAATTTAATACTAAATTCAACTTGTGAGGTTCAATCTCCATATATCTTACTTGCCTACCTCCTTGAAGTAGGAGCGGATTTCCTTGATTACGAGGACAAACATGGCAATAGATGCCACGAACATAATATCTGCGAACATAAGTTTATCTGTTTAATGGGTTACACAATAGGCTGCTGCCTCTGATTCTATCTCTGCCATGCTCTTGCTGCGGTTCTGCATCATCCAGTCTTCCAACTCGCTCTTCTTGAAGTAGAGCAGGTTGATATTTGGCTTGTAGCAGGGGAGTATGTGCTTTCTGACGTTCTCCCTCACTCCTCGAACCGTCATGCCTAGTATGATTGCAGCTTCTTTAATGTTGAGCACATTCTTTGCTGCTATCAGCGAATACTGCTCGATGCGGTCTAGCTGCTCCTTAATCTCTGGGTCTATCATATCAGTCGAATTTGAGGGTTTGTTGACTGGCACCAGCTGCTTTGGATGGCTCTGTTCCACCAGTGCCCTTATCGCTGGGAGTGTTCTCCTGCTCTATTAAGGGGAGAATGCCCTTCGCTTTGAGTGATTCATATAGGAAGATTCTTCCTTTCGTTGTCCACTCGGTGTTGTACTTCACATCGTGCCGACCATCACTTCTTAGTATATCTACCGCTCTGCTGTGAACGTAACCACCAGTGAGGAACTTTCCGTACAATATCCACTGACCTCGAACCTTATGCTGAATCTTCATCGCTTCCAGTTCTTTATTCAGTTTCATGGCACTCATTCCGTAGTCTTGTGCTATCTGGGTGACGGTCATGGTGGCATTGCTCTGCAAGATTTTATCGTAGTAGCTGACCTTCGGCAGCATTTCGGTAATCTTGTTACCCAGTTCCATGTTCTCTTTGCTGATAGTGAGGATGGTTGCTTGCTGCTGCTTGTTCTCCAAAGCTAGCTGCTGTTTCTCCTCCTCGGACTTGACCAGAGATTTGAGAGCTTCGAGATAGTTCTGAGGGACGGATGGCTTTTGGTGTTGCTCCTCCAGTTCCTTCCATCGTTTAATCAACTTGGCTCTCGCTTCATCGTTGAATTTGGTGGCAATGTAGAGACACTCTTCCTTGTTGAGGGAGTAGTAAGGTCTCATCTTGTGACCTCCATTGTTTGTCTCAACCTCTTCTTGCATCAGGGAAAAATTTCCCCCTTGCACTTTTTGCC
>ENA-UEQM01000221-UEQM01000221.1-human-gut-metagenome-genome-assembly--contig:-NODE-221-length-41869-cov-4.714252_pt1 | contig 41869 bp, 39 predicted proteins | sample MGYA00242948_ERZ507948 | MGnify/ENA primary metagenome ERZ507948 (study PRJEB26167, sample SAMN06115440) | human gut metagenome | host: Homo sapiens | place: China:Hubei | collected 2015-07-28 | study... | reverse complement strand
ATATTGAATTGTTATGGCCTGTTCTTCTCCAAGGAGGAGTCAAAATTTCTTTTGCTTACCCTGCTATCAAGTGGTCGAATCTGGCCTCCAAGAACGCCGGGGTAACATGCTCGATTATTGCTCTCACACATGGCAAACCTTTGAATCAGTTGTACCATGTATCTGTGAACCAAGAGAACGAAAAAATTTCTTCCCAACAGGTCGAAAACATCTCTCCGTATTTGCGAGATCAACCAGATATCCTCGTCAAAAAAACAAACCGACCCCTTTGGAAGGATCGGTCCATGGTAATTGGCAACTATCCTCGCGATGATAATAACTTGAGCTTTACGTTCTCCGAGCTTCAGCATTTTAATCTATCGAAAAATCAGACTAATCGCTGGATCCGCAAATTTGTCGGAGGTCAAGAACTTATCCAAGGAGATCGTCGTTTCTGCTTCTGGATTCCCGAAGAAGATCGCGTAGAAGCCGAAAAAATTCCTGCAATTCGGACGCGCATTGAAGCTACCGCATCCTTCCGTCTCAAATCGAAAAAAGAAGCAACGAGAAAATTTGCTCAAAAACCTTTTGATATGGAGGGAGGACGCATCACAACCTCACGAACATTGGTTGTTCCATCCGTTTCAAAAGAGGATCGTCCGTATCTTCCCTGTGGATGGGTTGGTCCAGAAACAGTGGTCGCAAGCACCTGCTTCGCCTTCTACGAAAAATCCTCATTGGTAGATATGGCGCTCATCTCTTCCAGGATTCATTATGTTTGGATTAAGGCTGTTTGTGGTCAGCTAGAAACTCGAATTCGGTATAGTAACACCCTCGGTTGGAATACCTTTCCAATACCGAAGCTTACAGAAAAAAATCTGGAAGATCTCACGCTGGCCGCAGAAAGGATTTTGGAGGCCCGCGAACGCCACTTCCCGGCAACGATTGCGGAACTCTATGACAATATGCCCGACGATCTTCGCGCCGCTCATGAATGGAACGACGAGGTAGTTGAACGAATTTTTATCGGACGCAAATTCAAGAACGACTCGGAGCGACTCGAAAAGCTCTACGAGATGTATGCCAAGCTCATGCAAAAGGCAGAAAGCAAATGACCCAAATGATTCCTACTGTGAACGTCGCCTATGCGGCGACGGGAAAATCCAAGAAGACGAACGAGCTCGGAATGCGTCCCATGCAGGAACGCGCCTACGAAAAGCGCGGAGAGCAATACCTGCTCATCAAGTCGCCGCCCGCGTCGGGCAAGTCCCGCGCGCTGATGTTCATTGCTCTTGACAAGGTCGAGCATCAAGGGTTGAAGCAAGGCATCATCGTAGTGCCGGAGCGCTCCATCGGAGCGAGCTTCGGCAACACCGACCTTGTGACGCACGGTTTTTGGGCAAACTGGCACGTAGAGCCGCGTTGGAACCTCTGCGATGCCGCGATCACGGAAACGGGGAAAGTAGATGCCGTCGGCGAATTTTTGAAGAGCAACGACAAGTTCCTCGTATGCACGCACGCGACCTTCCGCTTCGCGGTCGAAAGCTTCGGCATCGAGGCTTTCGACGACCGGATGATCGCCATCGATGAATTTCACCACGTCTCGGCGAACCCCGAGAACCGCCTCGGCAGCCAACTCAAGGAGCTTCTCGAGCGCGGCAAGGTTCACGTCGTTGCGATGACGGGGTCGTATTTCCGCGGGGACTCCGAAGCCGTGCTGATGCCGGAGGACGAATCGAAGTTCGCTACGGTCACCTATACCTACTACGAACAGCTGAACGGCTACGAGTACCTAAAGTCGCTCGGCATCGGGTACTTCTTCTATCAAGGGTCCTACGTCGACAGTATTCTTGACGTGCTCAACCCGGACGAACGAACCATCATCCACATCCCGAACGTCAACTCGGGCGAATCGACGAAGGACAAGTACAAGGAGGTCGAACGCATCATCAGTGCACTCGGCCGCTGGGAGGGCGTTGATCCTCAGACGGGGTTTCAGCTTGTGCGCACTCCGAAGGGCAATGTGCTTCGCATCGCCGACCTCGTCGACGACGATCCGTCGAAGCGGTCGAAGGTGCTGGCTTCGCTCAAGGACCCCACCCAAGCGAAGAATCGCGACCACGTGAACATCATCATCGCGCTCGGTATGGCGAAGGAAGGCTTCGACTGGATCTGGTGCGAGCACGCTCTCACGGTCGGCTACCGCGACTCCCTGACCGAAGTCGTTCAGATCATCGGTCGCGCGACGCGCGATGCGCCGGGCAAGACCCACGCGCGCTTCACGAACCTCATCGCGGAACCGGACGCCTCGCAGCAGAACGTCTCGGAGGCCGTCAACGACACGCTGAAGGCCATCTCCGCGAGCCTCCTCATGGAGCAGGTACTCGCGCCGAAGTTTGAATTCAAGGCCAAGGTTACGACGAAGCCCGGAGACGGGAAGACCCGAGACCTCAAAGGCGGCTCGTCTGGTGCAAAACAGAAAGACGTTGAAGACACGTCTATCGACACGCCTGAAAAGGACAGCCCGACGGAGGATACGGTCAAGGTGGAGATCAAGGGACTCCGCGAACCGAAATCCCCCGAAGCCAAGAGGATCTGCAAGAACGACATTTCGGAGATCCTTGCGGACTTTCTGCAAGACAAGAAGAACGTGGAGCGCGGTCTCTTCGACGACGACCTGATGCCTCCCGAACTCACCGTCGCCGCCCTCGGACGTATCGTGCGCGAACGTTATCCGCACCTCGATGAGGCGGATCAGGAGGCCGTGCGCGAACACGCAATCGCAGCGTTCAACCTTCTCCAGCTGGCCAAGAAGACCACGACCGACCGCGACAATCCGCCGAAGGGCGGGAGCACTTCGTTCGTGGACAGCGTCAAGAAGTACGCGCTCGACGTCCGCGAACTCAACATCGACATGATCGAGAGCATCAACCCCTTCGAAGAGGCGTATTCGATCCTCTCCAAGACGATGAACGAGGAACGCCTGAAAGAAATTGCCGCACTCGTGAAAACGAAGCGAACGACGATCACCCCGGAGGACGCCAAACTCTACGCGCGGCGAGCGGTGGAGTTCATCAAAGCGCACGGTCGTAAACCGGACATGAACTCTCAGGACGCTTGGGAGGCTTTGCTCGCGGAAGGTGCGCGCGCGTTCATCAGGTACAAGCAGGAAGGGCGTTATGACACCGCGGAGAAGAAAGCATGACGAACCTCGACAATATCGACCCCTACGACCTCTCGCTTGACGATCTTGCCGCCGCACTCGCCGACTTCGCGCCCCAACCGAAGAAGGCTCCGACGTCGGCGGTTGAAGAGCGGATCATTGCGGGGTTCGAAGAGATCCTGGACTTTTATCACAAAAAGAAGCGCCTTCCCGCCAAGACCGCATCGGACATCTTCGAGCGCCTCTTCGCCATTCGCCTTGCTGCAATCAAAGAGAATGAGACGTGTCGGGCCGCGCTTGAGGGATACGATCCTGACGGGGTACTCTCCATGGAAATTCCCGACGAGGTCGCCGTGAAGGACATGACGGACGACGAGCTTGAAGATCTCCTTGGAGGAGATCTTCAGGATGATCTCTTCGACCTGAAGCACGTGCGTTCCTTCGAAGAGCGTGCTCAGCCCGATCTGGTTGCGGAGCGCAAACCCTGCAAAGATTTCGAGCGCTATCGGCGACTCTTCGAGGCTGTGAATTTCGATCTCCGACAGGGCGTGCGCACCTACTACACCCTCGAAGGGGGCGAGAACAAGCGCGTGGAAAAGGGAGAATTCTACGTTATGGGCGGTCAGATCGCCTACGTTGCGGACATCGGGGAGTACTTCAAGACGGCTCAAAACCGTCCCGACGCACGCATGAAAGTGATCTTTGCGAACGGAACGGAATCGACGCCGCTCGTTCGCTCCTTCCAACGGCAGATGTACGACGACCCGGGCGCTCGAGGCATCACCGAGCCGACGTTGGGCGGACTTTTCCAGCCGGAAATCGAACCCGAATTCAAGGCGAACGGGACGATCTACGTCCTGCGGAGCAAGGCCGAGATTCCCTTAATCGCAGAGCATCGCGACCTCATCCACAAGATCGGCGTGACGCGCACGCCCGTCGAGACGCGGATTGCGAACGCCGCGAACGATCCGACGTACCTGATGGCCGACGTCGAGGTTGTCGCGACCTACGACCTCTACGGGATCAATCCGGTGAAGCTTGAGAACCTGATTCATCAGGTGTTCGCCAAGGTTCAGCTCGACATCGAGATCGAGGACCGCTTCGGAAAGCCCGTGCGCCCGAGGGAGTGGTACCTGGTTCCGCTCTCCGTCATCAACGAGCTGATCGAACGCGTTCATCGCGGTGATCTGCTGGGGCTCCGCTACGACGAGAAAAAGGCTCGACTCGTTCAGGATTGAGGCTCCACGTCGGATGCCTCTCGAATGCCGGCACGTCGCACGAACGACGTGCCGGTTTTTCGTTCTTCGAGCAAACCCGCTCACGCTTCGCCCGCCCGGATCGCTTCGAACGCCGCCTCGGGGTCGTCGGGCACCGTGCCCGCCCCGAGGGCGGCGAGCGCCCGCAGCCCCGGCATCGATCGGTCGCGCACGAAAACGCGCCCCCAGCCGTTCACAAGCGCCTCGCGCGCTCCCGTTGCCGTGCCGCCCGTTTCGGCCGACGCCACGACGCAAACGCCTTGAGTCGCGGCGTAGATGAAGCGGTTGCGGCCCATGGCCGTTCCCCGCGAAAAGGGCGCCTCAGGACCAAACGGCGTCAAAAGCGCAAGGCGCCCCGACGCGATGAAGCGTCGGTTCTCGGGTCGGAGCACGGCACGCATGAGACTATCCGCCACGAAGCCCACCGCCCGACCTCCTGCTTGTAGCGCTCCCGTCATCCCCGCGCGGTCGATTCCGCGCGCGTTGCCCGAGACGACCGTGACGCCCGCTCGGGCGGCCTCGGCTCCGAAGGCTTCGGCCCAGGCGAGCGCTTCGGGTGCCGCATCGCGCGAGCCGACGATGCCAACGGCGTCGCCCTGAAGGAGTTCGGGACTACCCGCCGTGTAAAAGAGCGGCGGACTGCTTCGTCCCAAGGTCCGTCGAAGGGCGGCAGGAAAGAGGGGCGAAGCGCGGGTTGCCACCCAAATGCCGCGTTCTTCCCAAGAAGCGAGCGTCACCCCGAGCGCGAGGCCCCGAGAAAGGAGCGCCTCGATGCGGGCTTTCGGGATCGTTCGAGAAGCGCTTCCCTCTGCCGCGATCGCATCGGGCAACGACGCGACGAAGGCTGCATCGAGCAGGTCCGCGGGCGTTTTGCGAGCGGCCATCAGGAAGCGCGCCAGTGCATCCCATTCCGCGGTTGCAAGCGGGTGCGGGCCCGCCGCGCCCGCCAGGTGCGCGCAGCAGAGCATGAGCGCTTGGTCGCTTTCGCTGTAGTGCATGGTTCTCGGTTTTTGCGGGCGTTCAATGAAAAAAGGGGCGCCGCGCGCCCCTTCTCGGAAGATCGGAAGATTCGGCCCGAGGCGAACTCGGACACTGCCGTGCGGTCCGTCAGGGCGCGGGCTTCTTCGTCCCTTCGACGATCTTCATCGCGGACGTGATAAGGGTTGACATGTCGGCCATGTTTCCGGGCACGACGAGGGTGTTCGAGCTCTTGGCGAGTTCCCCGAAAGCGGCCACGTACTTTTCCGCCACCTGGAGGTTGACGGCCGTCATACCGCCCTTTTCTTCGGTCGCGGCGGCGATGCGACGGAGCGCCTCGGCCGTGGCGGTCGCGATGGCGAGCGTGGCCGCCGCCTGACCTTCCGCCTTGTTGATTTCGGCCTGCTTCTCGCCTTCCGACTGCGCGATGGCGGCTTCGCGGGCACCCGTCGCGAGGTTGATCTGTTCGAGCTTGCGGCCTTCGGAAGCCGCAACAACCGCACGCTTTTCGCGTTCGGCCGTGATCTGCTGTTGCATCGCCTGAAGAATCACGGCGGGCGGGGTCAGGTCCTTGATTTCATAACGAAGGACCTTCACGCCCCAGTTGAGAGCCGCTTCGTCGATCGCGGAGACCACGGACTTGTTGATGAGGTCGCGCTCTTCGAAGGTCTTGTCGAGTTCCATCTTGCCCACGACGCTGCGCAGAGTCGTCTGTGCGAGCTGGGTGATGGCGATCACGTAGTTGGACGTACCGTAACTCGCACGCTGCGGATCCGTGACCTGGAAAAAGAGCACGCCGTCAACCGTGAGCTGCGTGTTGTCGCGCGTGATGCAGACCTGGCTCGGCGTATCGAGCGGAATTTCCTTCAAGGAGTGCCGATAGGCCACGCGGTCGATGAAGGGAATGATGAAATTGAGCCCCGGCGTCAGGACCGCGTGGAATTTGCCGAGACGTTCGACCACCCAGGCCGTCTGCTGCGGCACCACTTTGATCGACTGCATGGCAAACGCCACGGCCACGACAAGCAGGACGATCGTGAGAATGAGAAAACCGCTGATTTCTATCATTGTTGACCCCAAAAGGCAAGATTGAGAACGACCCGGTCTCGCGACCGATTCGCCCCGGAAAAATTTCAGTCGGCGACGCGCTCGCCCAAGACGAGTTCCGTCCCGTCGACGCGCACGATCGTCCAGGTACCTCGAGAGAGCGCCCCCGATTCTGCCCGAGCGCGCCAGGGAGCACCCCGGTAACGCACTTCGCTCGTGCCGTCGCGCCGCACGGCCTCAACGAAGACCCGCTGCCCGACGTCGAGTTTTTGAATCGCTTCGGCCTCCCCTTCGGGCATGCGGCGGCGAATCGAGCGCACGGCCACGGCACCGAGCACGGTCGTGACGCCGCAGCCGAAGAGTTCCGCGGAAAACGAGAAGTCCAGGAAGGAAAGGAAGGCCGCCACGGCAGCGCCCGCCGCCACCGCCAGCAAATAGACGGTACCCGCAAACATTTCAAGGCCGACGACGACCAGCGCCGCGACGCACCAGAGTACGGTTCCGGAAACGAGCATGGCAATTCCCCCGGGAAAGAGCGTTCGGTCCCCGGGTGCTCCAACAGCATCCCGCGAAGCCGATCGAATTCGATAGGTTCGGAATGTTCGATTTTTTTCAACTCGGCGACGGGAGGAAGAGGTTGCCTTCGCCCGTCTGTTTTCCGAGTGCTTTTTCGCATTCTACCTTCAGACGGGGGTCGAGTCGTCGGGTGCGAAAGCGCAAGCGCATTTGGGAATCGTTTGAGGAAGGCGGGCGGAAAGAAGCGACGACAGAAGAGAGGGAGCGCACCCGATAGAGCCGAAGCGGCAGGAAAAAAGAAGCGGTCCGAATTCCGTTTTCCGGAATTCGGACCGCTTGTCCGGTCTTACGGTCTCAGACCGCAACATTCGCCCGCCTCAGTCCGGCAGAAAAGCCGGACTTGGGCGTTGCCGACACTTGAGTCGAAACTCAGCGGCGGACGGCGAGACGACGCCAGGTGTCAACCACCGTGTCGGGGTTGAGCGAGATCGATTCGATCCCTTCGTCCATCAGCCACTGAGCGAAGTCGGCGTGGTCGGACGGGCCCTGACCGCAGATGCCGACGTACTTGCCCTGAGCACGGCAGGCCTTGATGGCCATCGAGAGGAGAGCCTTGACGGCATCGTTGCGTTCGTCGAACGAGGCGGCCACAAGGCCGGAGTCGCGGTCGAGACCGAGCGCAAGCTGCGTCATGTCGTTCGAGCCGATCGAGAAGCCGTCGAAGTATTCGAGGAACTGGTCGGCGAGAACGGCGTTGCTCGGGATTTCGCACATCATGTTGAGGCGCAGGCCGTTGACGCCGCGCTTCAGACCGTGTTCGGCCATGATTTCCGTCGTGCGGCGGGCTTCGTCGACCGTACGAACGAACGGGATCATGAGTTCGACGTTCGTGAGGCCCATTTCGTCGCGAACGAACTTCATCGCACGGCATTCCATGGCGAAGCATTCGGCGAACTGGTTCGAGATGTAGCGCGACGCACCGCGGAAGCCGAGCATCGGGTTTTCTTCGACCGGTTCGTAGTGTTCGCCGCCGATCAACTTGCGGTATTCGTTCGACTTGAAGTCGGAGAGACGAACGATCACCTTCTTCGGCCAGAACGCGGCCGCGATCGTGGCGACGCCTTCGGCGATCTTGCGTTCGAAGAAGGCCTTGGGCGACGGGTAACCCGCGGAGAGGCGTTCGACCGCATCGCGCAGTTCGCTCGGGATGTTCGGGTACTCGAGGATCGCCTTCGGGTGCAGACCGATGTTGTTGTTGATGATGAACTCAAGGCGAGCGAGACCCACGCCCTTGTTCGGGATCGACTGGAATTCGAACGCGAGCTGCGGGTTGCCGACGTTCATCATGATCTTGACGGGCACTTCGGGGAGCGCGCCGCGACGAACTTCTTCGACCGCAACGGCAAGACGCCCTTCGTAGATGTTGCCCGTGTCGCCTTCGGCGCAGGAAACCGTGACTTCGTCGCCTTCCATCAGACGTTCGGTCGCGTCGCCGCAGCCGACGACGGCAGGAATGCCGAGTTCGCGCGCGATGATGGCGGCGTGGCAGGTGCGGCCGCCGCGATTCGTGACGATGGCCGCGGCCTTCTTCATGACGGGTTCCCAGTTGGGGTCGGTCATGTCCGTAACGAGCACGTCGCCCGCCTGAACGCGATCCATTTCGGCGGCGCTTTCAACGATGCGAACCGTACCCTGGCCGATCTTCTGACCGATGGCGCGACCCTGAGCGAGGAGACGGCCCTTTTCCTTCAGGGAGTAACGGAGCTGCACGTCGGCGGCGGACTGCTGGGACTTCACCGTTTCGGGACGAGCCTGCAGGATGTAGATCTTGCCGTCGATGCCGTCCTTGCCCCATTCGATGTCCATGGGACGGCCGTAGTGCTTTTCAATGATGCGGGCGAACTTCGCGAGTTCGATCACGTCTTCGTCGGTGATCGCGAAGCGACGACGGTCTTCGGCCGAGACGTCGACCGTGCGAACCGTGCGGCCCGTGGCGCTCTTCGGTTCGAATTCCATCTTGATGAGCTTCGAGCCGAGCGTCTTGCGGATGATCGGGAACTTGCCCGCGTCGAGCATGGGCTTGTGCACGTAGAATTCGTCGGGGTTGACGGCACCCTGAACGACCGTTTCGCCGAGACCGTAGGAAGCGGTAATGAAGACCACCTGGTCGAAGCCCGATTCCGTGTCGAGCGTGAACATCACGCCCGCGGCGCCGCGGTCGGAGCGGCACATGCGCTGCACGCCGGCGGAAAGAGCCACTTCGGCGTGGGTGAAGCCCTTGTGAACGCGGTAGGAGATGGCGCGGTCGTTGTAAAGCGACGCGAACACTTCCTTCATGCGGTAGAGCACGGCGTCGATGCCGACCACGTTGAGAACCGTTTCCTGCTGACCGGCGAACGACGCGTCGGGAAGGTCTTCGGCCGTGGCCGAGGAACGAACGGCGACGGAGATTTCTTCCTGGCCGTCCTTGAGCCAATCGTAGAATTCGCGGATTTCGCGTTCGAGTTCGGCCGGGAACGGGGCCGCTTCGATCCAGCCGCGGATTTCCGCGCCGGCGGCCGCCAGGGCCTTCACGTCGTCGACGTCGAGGTGGGCGAGGCGTTCGTGAATACGTTCCTCAAGACCGCCTTCACGAAGGAAGAGGCGGAACGCTTCGGCCGTCGTCGCGAAACCGTCGGGAACACGGATGCCCGCGCTCGTCAACTGGCTCAAGAGTTCGCCGAGCGAGGCGTTCTTGCCGCCCACTCGGTCCACGTCCGTCATGCGAAGCTGACTAAAGGGAAATACGTAACGACCCTGTACCATTGTGTAGTCCTTTGATCCCGTGAGAACGGGTTGTTGCTCAATCGGAGGGGATTGTAACCACAAAGAGTGCGACATGTGGCCCGCAGGGCGCCCGCCGAGGGCTTTCGGACGGCCGCAAAACGGTTTTTTGCCGTTTTTTCCGCGTTTTTTCCCTCGATCACGCCCGAAATACAGGTTTTCCCTTAGGAAAGATCGATCGAAAACGCATTCCGAATAGTCGCCCTCGTCCTTCGTCTGAAAACTCTCAAAAGAACGCCCCTTGTCGAATCCGACCTTCCGATCGCAAGCGTCGGACCGTCGCACGCCCCGCGAAAAGGCCTCCCGGGACCCGCGGAGGAACGTTTCCCTTTCGCTAGAATGGCTCGATGTCGGCTCGCTCTTTGCCCGACCCCAGCGTCGGGGCGGAAGCGACCGTTTTCCCCAAGCCCCACCCCGACCACACCCGGAGGATCCCCACGTCATGGCCACGCCGCGACTAGAAAACTATGCCCGTCAGTCGGTTTTCGACGCCCTTGCCGCCCTTTTCATTCGTCCCGATGCCGCGGGCGTCCTCGAACGCTGGGCGGACGCCGTGAAGGTCACCGCTGCCCTCGCGGGCGAAGTTGGGATACCCACCGCGACGCTCGACGCTCTGCGCGAGAAGCCCCTCCCGACGGCCGAATCCGTGCAGACCGAGTACGAGACGCTCTTCGGCGAAGAGGGCCCCGTCTCTCTTCTTGAAAGCGACTGGCCGAAGACGTGCGACGATCCGCGCGCGACCTGCCGCCTCGAATACCTGAAAGCGGACTTGGCCGTCACGGACGAGCTCGGCGTTCCCGAAGACCACCTCGGCATGCTCTGCGGCTTCATGGCGGTTTTGCTGTTGCGCGAAAACCCCGATGCGGCGGAACGCTTCTTCGACCGGCATCCGGGCAAGTGGCTCCCCGCGCTCGTTGACGCGATTCGCAACCGTCCCGAAGCGGTCTTTTTCCGAGACGCCGCAACGCTTCTCGAAACGATCTGCGAAATCGAAGCATCGCTTCGCGAAGCGAAGAACTATTGAGGCTTCCGAAAGCCCGCCCGTTATTCAAGGCCTCCCGACGGAGGCCTTGTTAGAATACGCCGCACCGCAACCCAAAGCGCCGGAAACCTTTTCCGGCCTCTTACCCATGACCGAAACGACTTCGCCCACCCGACCGGTATTCATCGTAAGCGACGGCACCGCCATTACCGCCGAAACGCTCGCGCATGCGATTCTCGCCCAGTTCACGGATCTCTCCTATCAGCAGACCCGCATCCCGTTCGTCAACACGGTCGAGAAGGCGCTTGAGACCGCCCATCGCATCAATTCCGTTGAAAAAGAACGCGGCGTTCGCCCGATCATTTTCACGACCTTCGTCGACCCCGACGTGATGCGCTGCTTCAACGAGCACGTCTCGGGCCACATCATCGACCTCTTCCGCAAGTTCGTCGGTCCGCTCGAAACGGAACTCGGCATGAAGAGCGCGCACAGCATCGGGCGCACGCACCGCATCCGCGACGACGAAAAGTACAACCGCCGCATTGCCGCGATCGACTACACGCTGCAACACGACGACGGTCAGACGAACCGCGGCCTCGACGAAGCGGACGTCATCCTCGTAGGCGTTTCCCGCTCGGGCAAAACTCCGACGTCGCTCTTTCTGGCGATGCAGTTCGGCCTCAAGGTCGCCAACTACCCCCTCATCCCCGAAGACTTCGACCGCGGCACGTTGCCCGAAGCGCTTCAGTCGTTGCGCTCCAAGCTTTTCGGCCTCTCGATCAAACCCGAACGCCTCTCCGAAATCCGCAACGAACGTCGCCCGGGGAGCCGCTACGCGAGCATCGAAAATTGCCGTCAGGAAATCTTCGACGCCGAAAGCCTGATGCAGCGCGAAGGCATCCGCTGGCTCAATTCGACGACGAAGTCGATCGAGGAAATTTCCGCGACCATCATGTCGGAGCTCGGCCTCGAAAAACTCCACACCGCCTGATCGACGGTACGACCGATCGAGTCGTTTGTTTTCATCGCGCTCGACGCTCAACCACTGAGTGTCGGGCGCGTTTTGTTTTGCCAACCGCGAATGCCCCTGCCAAGAGCGGCCTGCGATACCCGAGCAGCCCCTTTCTTCCGTTTTCCGAGTTCGATCGCGCCGTTGCGGGAAGAAAGGTGCTCTCACCGCACAATCGGTTCGGCGCGCGACCGAACATAAGCCGTCCGCGCACCGAGAGCGATTGGCAAAAGCAAAAAATACCCGGAGGTCTCAGGCGAGGAGCGCTTCCACGGCGGTCGCCGACACGTCGTTCGGGCGCGCGCCCTTGAAGCCCGTGACGGCGTAGCGGGTCCAACGACCGATCACCCAACTCATGATGAGGTTCGCCTTGGCGGTCGTATTGAAGTCGGCGGGAAGTTCGCCCGCCATCACGCCTTCGCGGTAGCGCTGACGGAAGGTCGCTTCGAACTTGTCGAAAACGAGGGCGAGACGCTGCATGAGGCGTTCGTCTTCGCCGAGGAAGACCTGACCCGCGAAGACGCGGGCAAAGCCCGGATTGGCCGTACCGAAGTCAAGAAGCGCGCGCACCATCGTGCGGACGCGATCGTTCGTGGCGGGAAGCGCCGGGTCGGCGGCGATGCGGTCGAACACCTCGACGACGGACCCTTCCATCAGGTCGAGAAGCCCCAGATAGATGTCCGCCTTCGAGATGAAGATGCGGTAGAGGGCCGCTTCCGACAGCGAGAGTTCGCGTGCGATCTGCGCCGTGGTGATGCGGTCGACCTTCGGATCGGCCAAAAGGGTCGCAACCGTTTTCAGAATTTCGATGCGACGGTCCGCACGGGGCTTGCGCGTACGGCGCACGGGTTGAAGGTTCGAGCTTTGCAGGTTCTTCGGGGCAAGTTGGGAATCGTGACTGTCCGACATGGTTCGTGTGTTCGCCCCTTTCGAGGGGCTGTGTTTTGAGTTTTGTGCCGAAACTCTAGCGTATCGGCGTGTGCGAGCACAAACTTTTCGAGAAAAAAAGCGGAAAAAAGCGCGGGTCGACGGGAGAGAGGCTTTTCGGAGCTTTCCGGACCCCGGAAAGCACGCAGTCCCCTCAACCAAGCAGCGTCTCGTCGAGCGTTCCCGCCTTGAGGTCCGCCGCACGGCGTGCGGCCGCTTCGCCCGCAGCGCGACCGAGCACGACGCAGCTCGTGAGCGACATGCCGCCCGGGCGCTCTTCGCCGAAGATGCCGCCCACGACTTCGCCCGCCGCCCAAAAGCCCGGGATCCGTCGGCGCACTTCGTCGACCAACTGCCCGTCGGGGGTCGTGAGAAGACCGCCCAGCGTCATGTGAACGAAAAGCCGCTCGCGCCCCCAGTAAAAGGGCGGCTCCTCGATCTTCTGCGCGAAGACCCGCTTGCCCGTTGCGGGGTCGAACCCCGCCTCGACCGCCCGGTTGTAGCTCGCGATCGTGCGCTCCAGGGTGGACGGGGGAATCCCCATCCCTTCCGCCATGTCGGCGATCGTCTCCGACTTGTGCACGACGCCCGAAGCAAGCTTCACGCCGAGCGTCGCCCCTTTGCGGGAGCGGCTGTCGGTGATCACCCACACGTCGCCTCCGGGAGCGGCCATCACCGCATCCGCCACGGTGCTCCAGCCCGCCGTTTCGTCGACGATGCGTTCGCCCTCGCGGTTGACGTAAATGTCCGCCCCCGCGTAGTCGACGAGACGCCCGCCCGCGTAGAGGAGGAGCATCACGTTCTCCATCCCGCTCGTGACCGCTCCGATTTCGCGCCCCATCAGGACGCCGTCCCCCTGAGCGCCGTCCCAGTAGAGACCTTCGGGATTGGCGGTCGTCGTCATGTCGGGCGTGATGCGCGGGTCGGAGGCGGCGCGCATGGCGGCGTTGGCGGTAAAGCCGCCGCTTGCGATCACGATGCCGCCCGCCGAAAGGATTTGCGTTCCGTCGGGCCCTTCGACCTCAAGAGATGCCCTGCCGTCCGTACCCGATTCCGTTCGATAGAGGTGCGTGGCGCGCAGGTTGAAGCGCACGTCGATCCCTGCGCGTCGTACGGCCTCAAGAAGCACGATCACGTAGCGTCGCCCCGAAGCCGTCCCCGTGACGCCGTAAGAGCGCCGGCGATGCGTGCCGAGCGCCTGGAAAATCACGCCCGAAAAGGGAACGCCCTTCGCTTCCAACCAGTCGAGCGCCGCTTCGGAATGCTCGGCAATGTAGCGTACGTGCGGAAGGCTTACGCCCGATCCGCCCGTTTCGATGCACTCCCGAACGAGCATGTCGACCGAATCCTCGATCCCGAGGGGCTTTTGACGCTTGGGACTCACGGCCGAGAGGGACCCCGCCGAATAGAGCGTGTGTCCGCCCGCAAGCGGCCCCTTTTCGACGAGCAGGATGCGCTCCGCGCCCGCTTCGCGGGCGGCAAGCGCCGCCGTCAAACCCGCCATCCCCGAGCCGATCACGATCACGTCCCAGTACGGGGCAAGCGCGGGCGAGGGATGAAGTGCGGCCGAGGCGGGGCCTTCGGTCGTGGTCGTCCGTGAGGTCGATGTCGTCGAAAGGCTCGAAAAGGGCGAAGCGGCCGCCGCGGGTCTCACGACGGACGCGGCACCCGACGGGCGCACGACGGCGAGCGCCGCCGCAAGGGACGCTCCCTGAAGGAGTCGGCGCCGAACGCGCTCGTCCGGCACCCCGACGTTCCTCAAAAACGCAGGCACGGTTGTCCTCGGGCGCGAGCGGTCACACATGGTCAATCCTCCGAGCGACCGCCCTTTTCGACGACCCCGATCGATTCGAGGAGCCAGAAGGCTTCGAGGGCGCCGCGCACGCCGAGCTTCTGGAACCCGTTCCCGCGGTGCATCTTGACGGTCGGAAGCGAAATGCCGAGCTCTTCCCCGATCACCTTGTTCGAGCGGTCGAGCGCCGCAAGCCGCACGACCTCGCGCTCGCGGGGCGTCAGCGATTCATAAATCGCCTTCGTTTCTTCAACCTTGCGCTTCGATTCGGCGAGGGTTCGAGCGTGTCGGACGGCCGCCTCCACGACCGCATTCAAGGTCACGGGATCGACGGGCTTTTGAAGGAAGTCGTACGCCCCGCGCTTCAAGGCATGGACTGCCATGTCAACGTCGCCGTGCCCCGTCAAAAAGACGACGGGCAGAAGCGCCTTGCGCCCGAGCAGCGCGTCGAAGAGTTCGATACCGGTCATCCCCGGCATGCGCACGTCGAGAATCAACACGCCCGGGCGTTCCGGATCGTCAAAGGCGAGAAAATCGCGCCCGCTCGAATAGGTCTGCACGTGCCAGCCCATCGCCTGCAGGAGGAGCTTTTGCGAGCTCGCAAAGGTTTCGTCGTCGTCGACAATGCGAACGAGAGGGAGAGTCGGTGTCGTCATGGGATGTATCTCAAAAAGTCGTAACCATCCTAACGGAGGAAAAGTGCGTCGGTCACGCGCGGCGGGGCGGTTCGGCACCCGAGGGCGAAGCCGCGTCGGAAGTCGAAGCAGACGCAGAGGACGCTTCGTTCGGATCTTGCGCATCGTCCGAGTCTTCCGTCTCATCGGACTCGTCGGATTCGTCCGACTCGACAAGCATCTCGAAAACGACGTTCACGACGACGCCCCCGCCCGGGCGGCGGCGGAATTTGATCGTCGCGCCGTGGCTGTCGGCGATCCCGCGCACGATCCCGAGGCCGAGGCCGAGCCCTTCGGGCTTCACCGAATCGAACCCCGCCGTGAGGCGTTCGAACCCCGCGTCGGAGAGTTCGGGACCGTTGTCTTCGACCGTGAGGCGAATGCGGGCGCAACCCGCGGGATCGTCGTCGGGGGAGATCGCGGCGAGTGAGAGCACCACCTTCGCGTCGGGCGACTCGGCGCAGGCTTCGGCCGCGTTTTTGATGAGGTTGAGGATCAAAAGCTCAAGTTCGAGGGGATCGCCCGTGACGGGGGCGCACTCGGGGAGTTCAAGTACCACGGGCACGTGATCCGTTTTGCTCAAGTCCAAGGCATGCAACGCCCTCTGCGCGATCTCGACGAGATCGCACGGCACCTGTGCGCCGTGCTGCGACTTCGCGTAGCGACGCACCCGATCGACGATTCCCGCGATGCGAAGCGCCTCGCCGTCGATCCCGTCGAGCGCCGTGCGAATGTCGGCATTCGTATGGCCGTCACGGGCCAGGAGCAACTTCAGCACGGCCGCAAAATTGCGGATCGACCCCACGGGCGAGCGGATTTCGTGCGCGATCATGCCCGACATCTGGTTGACGATGCTGCGCTTTTCGAGACCGCTCAGACGCGCCCGCGCCTGACGCGCTTCGACTTCAAGCCGCGCGCGGTCCGCGAGGGCCTCTCTCAGACTCCGCGTTCGCACGGCGACGAGTCGACGCAGCCGCACTTCGTTTACGACGAGCCAGAGCAGGAGCAGAAGCACCGCGTTCACGTACGTTCCGTACCGCTCGTAAAGGGCCGAAGGCGAATATTCGCGCAGGTACCGATAGGGGCCCGCCGCGAGCGACCGGTAAAGACGCGTCAAATCTTCGCCCGGCGAAAAGGCCACCCAACCGTAGGAAGGACTCCCCGGAGTCACCGCATGTCGCCCCGCACTCGGCGCGGGCGGTGAAAGAAGCGCGAGCGTCGTGTCGCGCACGACGGGTTCGGGCGTCCAGTCGAACGCATAGAGACTCACATCGGGAAAGAGCGCGGACGTGCGCCGACAAGCAAGGTGCCCGTCGAGAACGCCGTCGACGACCCGCAGCAACCCCGGCGCCACAAGGCCCGAGCGCTCGAGCGACTCGAGAAGACACGTGGGCAACGCCGCCGCGTCGACGCCTCCCCCCAATACGGCCGCCACGGCATTCGGGTAGGCGGCCGAGAGATGAATGATGTCGCTGAAGAAGTGCCAGGGATCTTCGCCCGATTCGCGTACCCGATCCAGAAGCGCCAATTCCGTGATCGACTCGGGAAGATCCGCGGCAAGGCGCTTGCCTTTCAAGTCCTTGAGCGTACGGAGGTTCCGACGCGCGTCGAGCACGACGAGCGCCGTCCCGACCGAGTGACCGGCCGACTCGGCGTAGGCCGTTTTTCGAGCCGCCACTTGGTGGAGCACGATCCCCGCCGCAGCCGCGTCGGTCACAAACGAGGGATAGGCCAAAACAAAATCGGGCCGTTCGCGCTTCAGCGTGTCGGCGGCATCCGCCGGAGGGATTTCCACCCATTCGATCGAGACGCGATCGGAGAAGAAATCGGAAAAAAGCAACATCGGCTCGTCCAGACTCGCGTCAAGATCCGCGGGACCGTTTATGCGACCGATGCGAAGCGTGACGGGATGCGAAAAAGGTGCCCGAACCGAGGCGGAGGAGAGAACGTCGGCGGCGCCTGCGGTCCCCCGGACTTCGACTGTTGCGGGCACATTCGGCGCATTCGGAAGATCCGCCGCACTCGCCGAACCTGCGAGCGCAAGAAGGCCCGCTCCGAGCACGTCGCGCACGTGCGCTCCGGCGGGGCGTCCGTCACGGACGCCCCGCCGGAGGAAATCGAAGAAAAACGCTGCGACAAACGACATGGCGTCACCGGAAACGGGCGGGAAAAAGAAGCGCTTGACCGATGCGAAGAAGACGTCGACGAGGCTTCGAGAAACCGAGAAGAAACACCGAAAACGCATCGATCGGATGCTACGAGCGTAGCAAATTCCGCAGAAGAGTCGCCTAGACCTTGGCCTAGACGGTCGGTCGTGCCCGAAGCGGGCCTGACTCGACCTCCGGCTGCGGAGCTCCTATAGAATCAGTAACAATTCTCGTTTTCATTCAATTTTCGAAAAGGACATCATCGTGGATCGACTTCGAAGCCCGGCGCCCGCTGCGGGCATCACGCGCGCGACGGCCATCAAAACCCTGGCGGGGCTGGTTGTTGCGGGCCTCCCTTCTCTCCGAGCAGGAACGGCTTCGGCAACCGAAACCGCCGAAGCTTCGAAAAAACGCGCCGAACCGGAATCGACCGATCATGACTCCGCGATCCGCTTCGGTCGCCGGCAACGCGATCCGAGCCGGCCGGGGCCCGTTGCCGTAGTCGATCTTCTCGACGCGGAATCCTTTTTCGAGACGACCGTCGCCTATGCGGGTGCGATTGAAAAGAGCCGCCTCTTCGCGGGCGACTTTTCGGGCTTCGTCGTGGCCGGAATCGATACGGCATCGGACGCTCGAAAACGCGAACATGCGCTCACGCCCACGGCCTCCGCGCTCGATCGGCGGGGACAACCCCTTCCCGACGGAAAACTCCCGGGCGGGGGTGCGCCCGAGATGCTCGACTATCTGACGGGTTCCTGGCGGCGCGAGACGGAACGCCTCTCGGGGCGGCAGACGGCAAGACGCGTCTTGGCCGGCCACTCCTACGCGGGGCTTTTTACGCTTTTTGCGCTTCAGAAGCAGTCCGATGACTGGGACGACTTCATTGCGATCGATCCGAGCCTCTGGTGGGACGGGAGACGCTGGGCGGACGAATTCCGTGAAACGCGTCCGGGTCAATGGGCGGGAAAGCGAGTCTACCTCGCCTACGCCGAACGTCCCCGACGCGGAGCCGTTGGGGCGCTCGATCGGTCGGGACCCGTCAAAAAGCGGATTGCCGAAGTGCTTCGTCGCGGCGGCGCCGAAGTGATCGTTCGACGCTTCCCCGACGAGGTACACGGCACCGTCTTCTGGCCCGCAATGTATGACGCCATGAAGAACTTTTGGCTTCGGATGCCATAAGAACAACGGAATTTCGAGAAAAGAAAAGGTGAGCGCCGACCTCAACCCCTCGCCCTCGCCTTACCCGTCACCCAGAGCGACGCCCCTCGTTTATGATGAGCGCAGTTCTTGTCTACCAAGGGGAAACCCATGCTTCAGTCCACGCAGTCCGCAACCTTTGCGGTGACGCGCGAGCAGCTTGAGCGCCGACTCGATGCCGCCACGCACCGTACGCCCGCCGAGGTGCGTTTTACGAACGGCACCGTTGCCGACGTTTTCTCGGGCACCTTTCTGACGGACGTCGACGTGCTCGTCACGGACGGCGTCGTCGTGGACTGCGTCCCGACGGGTTCGGCCGAAGCCCTTGAAACCGTGGACTTGGAGGGCGGCATTTTGCTCCCGGGCTTCATCGACGCGCATGTTCACATCGAATCGTCGATGCTCGTTCCCGAACGATTTGCCGAACTCGTTCTTCCGCACGGGACGGCGGTCGTTGTTGCCGACCCGCACGAGATTGCAAACGTTCTCGGGACCGAGGGGATTCGATACATGCTCGACGCGTCCGAAGGCCTCCCGCTTGACATCCGCTTCATGCTCCCCTCGTGCGTTCCCGCGACGCCCTTCGAACACGCGGGAGCGACGCTTGACGCCGAACGGCTTCGGCCCCTCTACGCGCATCCCCGTGTTCTCGGGCTCGGGGAAGTCATGAATGTGCCGGGGGTGCTCGGCAAAGATCCCGATTTGCTTCAAAAGCTCCTTGATGCGCGCACGCGCGCCCGTCCGATCGACGGTCACGCGCCGGGGGTGTTGCGCGAAGCGCTCTCGGCCTGCGTTGTGGCGGGAATTACGAGCGACCACGAATGTTCGACCCTCGAAGAAATGCGCGAGAGCATCCGCCGGGGCATGTGCGTGATGATCCGTCAGGGATCGGCCGCAAAGAACCTCCCCGAACTCATCCGCGGCGTCACGCCCGAGAACGCCCACATGTGCATGTTCTGCAACGACGATGCAAATCCCGCGGACATCGCGCTCGAAGGCCATATGGAAAAACACCTTCGCATGGCGGTGGCGGCGGGCGTACCCGCCATGACGGCCGTTCGCATGGCAACCGTCAACGCGGCGGACCGCTTCGGTCTCACGGAATCGGGCGCCGTCGCCCCGGGGCGTCGCGCCGACTTTGCCGTGGTCGAGGACCTCACGCACTTCCGCGTGCGAGCGACCTACCACGGCGGACGCCTCACGTCTCGCGACGGGAAACTGACGGCTCCCCTGCGCCGTCCGCTTCGCCCCGAAGGGGTGCTCTCGCGCGTTCGCACGGGACGGGTCGACGCGGATACGTTCGCAATCGACGTCCCCTCGGGACGCGCGCGCGTGATCGGGCTCGTCCCGCACGAAATCCTTACGACGGCGCACGAACTTCCCGTTCGAACGGAATCGGGAAAATTCGACGCGGCTCTCAACCCGGGGCTCGTCAAGGTGGCGGTGTTGGAACGCCACCACGCCCTCGGCACCGTCGGCACGGGAATTCTCTCGGGCTACATCGAGGCGAACGCCTTCATGCCCGGGGCGGTCGCGACGACCATCGCGCACGACAGCCACAACATCGTCGTTGCAGGCGGATCGGACGCGGACATGCTCGCCGCCGTGGAGCGGCTTCGCGAAATCGGGGGCGGCATGACGGTCGTTCGCGACGGACGCGTTCTCGCGGAACTCTCCCTCCCCTGCGCGGGTCTCATGAGCTTCGAAACGGGCGAAAGCATCGCGGCCGAACTCGAACACGTCTACCGCGTCGCGCGCGAATCCTTCCGCATCCGCGATACGGTCGAGCCGGTGATGACGCTTGCGTTCCTGGCACTTCCCGTCATTCCCGCGCTGCGAGTCACGGACGAGGGACTCTTCGACGTCCTCGGTTGGAAACACGTAGCAGTCGACGCCGAGCGCTGATCGGAGTCGATGATCGGATTCGGGATGCGCATCGATCGTTCGGTCGACGAGCATCCCGAAAAGACGTGCGGGGCGCATTTGCGCCGGGTCTGCGATGTAGGATGGGCGGATTGCCCATTCGGCCTCCACGACGGCCGCCCCGTTTTTCTCCGCCATGACCGCTGATTTCTCCGACTCCGCCGACGAAACACCCTTCCTGCGTTCGGCCCTTCCCGCGTTGAATCCCGATCCCGCCCGCCCGATCGGCCTCGTCGTCGAAGGAGGCGGGTGCCGCGGGATTTACGCGGCGGGCGTTCTCGACGTTCTTTACGCGGAACAACTTCCCGTCGGGGGCCTTGCGGGCGTATCCGCGGGTGCGATTCACGGAGCATCGTTCGTGTCGGGCCAACCCGGTCGCAGCATTCGCTTCTACGAACGGTTTTGCCGCGACGAGCGCTTCTTTTCCGTGCGCCGTTGGTTGCGCACGGGAAACCTCATCGACCCCGACTTCTGCTACCGGGAGATTCCCGAGAAACTCGATCCTTTCGACGGCGAAACGTTCCGGAATTCGCCCGTTCGCTTCGTTGCGGCGGCGAGCAACCTCGAAACGGGGCGCTGCGAGTATCTCCACATTCCGGATCTCACGACCGAAATCGACGGTCTGCGCGCGTCCGCGTCGCTTCCCTACGTCTCGCCCGTCGTGGAATTTCGCGGCATGAAGCTGCTTGACGGCGGTTGCACGGACCGCGTCCCTTTGGCCGCGTTCGAAGCCATGGGCTTTGCCCGCAACATCGTGATCCTCACGCACCCGCGCGAACATCGCGTGCGGGACTTCGACGCCGCGGCAGCGCGCTTTGTCTATCGGCGCTATCCGAAATTCGTGCGGGCGTTCGAAGAAAGCGGCCGCGTCTACGAGGCCGCACAGGCGCTCGTCGAAAAGCGCTCGAAGGAAGGCCGGGCCTTCGTGATTCGTCCCGCCCGTCCGATCGGGATTCCCCGCCTCACCCACAAGCCCGAAGACATCCGCCGCGCGTACGAACTCGGGCGCAGGGACGCCACGGCGCGCCTTCCCGCGCTGCGCGCGTGGGCGTCGAGTTTCGTCTGAGCGTATCGAAAGTCGACCCGGAGCCGACTTCGGAGCGCGTCGAAACGGGGTCAGTTGGCCGCACCCCGCTCTTCGTCACGCTTTTTCTCGGCCGCGCGCCAGGCTTCGAACCGTTTTGCCGTCGCGCGGATCCGCTCGTCGAGTGCTTCCATTGCTTCGCGCAGTTCGTTGATGTCGTCGGGATCGCCTTCGATGTCGGTCAGAAAGTCGATTTCTTCTTCAAGGTTGTTGCGGCTTGCGGCAAAGCGCTCGAGCGACGTCGTGAAGTCCGACTCCGTAAGCGCTTCAAGCGGCGCTTCGAGCACCCGCACGTGAGGTTTCGCAGAAAACCCGTCCGAGCCTTCAGGGCCGGCTGTCGCACGCCCCGCGGGAAACGCAAGCGGCACCTCGGGAGAGAGAAACGGAAGCCCCGTCTCGGGCCCGAATCCGGGCGGAAGCGCGGAAAACGCGGCGGTTTGAAGAACGTCGGCGGGTTCGACGGGTTGAGTAGAAGCCTCGGCTTTCGCGTCCGGCGAGACCTTTACGGAACCTGCGGGCACCGACTCGACGGTCTGCGCGGCCGCAAACGCCGAAGAAACCGCTTCCGACGACACCGACACCGCGCGCGGCGCGCACTCGAACCGCATCTCGACCGTCCCGAGCACAAGCGGTCCCGAGTCGGCGGACAACGTGAGCGTTTCGCCCGTTTCGGGATTGCGAAGGAGTAACCGGCCTTCGGGAAGTACGAGCTCAAAGCGGGGCATGAACGGGTCCTCGGAAAAAAAACGGAGTGAAGGGACATCGGGTGAATTGGATAGAATAGTCGGCGCTTCGGACGCGCGTCGACTAAGAGCGGATTAAGCCCGAAGTCGTAGACTTTTCGGCGATCCTCATCACCCGAACATCAGCCAAGGATTTTCCCATGTTCACGTTCTTCACGATCGTTTTCGGCCTCATCTGGGCCGTCGCCTCGTTCATTCTTCTCTTCAAGGTCTGGGATTCGATCGGCCCGGCCGTGCTTTCGATCTCGAAGAGCCACGTCGTGCAGATGGCCGCCATGGCGATCGTCTGGCTCGTGATTTTCGGCATTCCCGCCTGGCTCTGGATGAAGATCTTCGGCTAAGGTATCCGTCCGATCCGAACGCTCCGCGTCAATGCGGGGCCGCAAGGAGCGTCGTCTTCGCAAAGCGCGAAGCGGGGCTCCTTTGTTTTTCAAGGGTCCTTCCTTTTCGCAGTTTTTCCTCATGCCCGCAACCGCTCCCGCATCGCTTCTTTTTCGCATCCCGCTTCTCGTTCTCGGCATGGCGGCCGCCGCCTCGGGAATCGCCGCCGTGACGACGGCGGGACTCGGCACGACGCCGATCAGCACGCTGCCCTTGGCCGTTGCGGAAATCTTCGGGATGACGTTCGGAACCGGCACCTTCATCGTCAATGTGGGGTTCGTGCTCGGGCAGATTCTCCTCTTGAGACGGCACTTTCCGCTGCCCAACCTCCTGCAGATTCCGGTCGTTCTGCTTTTTTCGGTCTTCATCGACGGCGCGATGGCGCTTTTCGGCAAGCTCGCGCTTCCCGACGCCTATGCCGCGCATCTCGGGTTGAGCCTTTTCGGCAACCTTCTCATGGCGGTCGGCATCGTCATGCAAATCCGCTCGAAAACGCTCGTACAGCCGGGCGAAGGCATCGTACTTGCGGCTTCCTTCGTCCTGCGGCGCCCGTTCGGAACGCTCAAGATTGCGAACGACGTTTCGCTCGTCGCGGCCTCCGCGCTCCTTGCCTGGACGACGCTCGGCCACACGGTGGCGATTCGCGAAGGGACGCTCGTCTCGGCCGTGCTCGTGGGGCTCCTTGTCAAAGCGATCGAACGCCTCCTCGGCTCGGGCCGCAAAGCCGAGGACGAAGGAAAGCCCGCCCTGGAGCGCGAGTGAGCGTGAGGACGCTTGAGAAGCTTCCCGAGCGATTTCCGATTCGTCCGATATTCTCTCGTCATCCTCCCGTCAAAAGGAGGGCTTTCCCGAACGCATGCCGCTCTCCCCGCCTCGGGCGGTCTACAATGAAGGAACGACCCGCCGACCGAGCTCGCCCGAGAGCTTCGTCGTGCCGAAAGGACGAACCTCCGACAGGTTCGTCCTTTTCCATCCGACACCACACACGAGGAGATCCTTCATGCAGTTCTCTCATTCTTCGCCCGTGAAACTTGTCTTCGGTCCCGGCCGACTCGACGCGCTTGCTACGGAACCGCTTCCGGGCACGAAGGCGCTCCTTCTCACGTCGAACGGCACGGCGGTCGAGCGCATCGGCGCGCTCGGGCGCGTGAAGACGATGCTCGAAGCGCGCGGCGTTCCGTACGTGCACGTAGCGGCCGTCGAACCCAATCCGCTCTCGACCACCGTCATGGCGGTTTCGAAGACCGTACGCGAAGAAAAGTGCGACTTCATCATCGCGCTCGGCGGCGGCTCCGTTATGGACGCCGCGAAGGCGATCGGCATCGTCGCGACGAACGACGGCGACATTTGGGACTACGTGCAGCAGGGTCGGGGCGGTCGTCGTCCGATCGAAAACGCTCCCATCCCGCTCGTTGCGATCACGACGACGGCAGGCACGGGCTCCGAAGTCGACGGCGGGGGTGTCATTACGAACCCCGCGACGCGAGAAAAGGTGGGCTTGGGCGGTCACGTCAACTGCTACCCGAAGCTCGCCGTGGTCGACCCCGAACTCATGTGCTCGGTTCCGCCGCGCCTCACCGCCTACCAGGGCTTTGACGCGCTCTTTCATGCGATCGAGGGTTACGTCACGAAGCGTCCGAACTTCCTCTCCGACATGTACGCTCTGGAGAGCGTGCGCCACATCGCCCGCGGCCTTGCGCGCGCCGTCAAGGACGGCAACGACCTCGAAGCGCGCGAACACATGGCCTTTGCGAACACGCTCTCGGGCTACGTGATGACGTGTTGCCGCCTCACGAGCCAGCACTCGATGGAGCACGCCCTTTCCGCCTTCCATCCGGAACTTCCCCACGGCGCGGGTCTCATCATGCTTTCGCTCGCCTACTTCGGCCATATGATCAAGACGGGTGCCCGGTCGGAACGCTTCGTCGAACTCGCCCGCGCGCTCGGCCACCGCGACGCGGTGCGCCCCGATGACTTCCTGCGGGCGCTCCACGAACTGCAGGTCGCCTGCGGCGTTGCGGACCTCAAGATGAGCGACTGGGGCATCACGCGCGAAGAAATCCCCGCGCTGGCGGAAAACTGCCGCTCGGCGGGCGCCCTCCTCTTCGAACAGGATCCCGTGGCGCTCACGTTCGAAGATACGGTGGCGATTTACGAAGCAGCTTACCGGTGAGCTCATCGAGCCGGGAAAAAGCGCTTTCATCTTGTCGCATGACGACGGAAGCCGCCGTCTTCCCGCGTGAAAGGCCGCCCGAACGGTCTTAAAAACAACCGCCCCGCTCGGGAAGTTCCCGGGCGGGGCGGTTTGCTTTCGAGTTCGCAGTACGGACCGAGAAGGAGGCGTCGCCTCGTCGTCGGAACTTCCGGCGCCTTACGCGTGCGTGCACCGCGCGCAAGGCGCTTTGATCTCAGACGTCCCGGTCGTCACGGACCGCCGTCAGTCGTCGGCGCGTTCCGTTTCGGGCTGCTCCCAGACGCGCACGCGCGGGAGATCCTTCGTCCACTTCTTGATACGAACGAGAGACGAATTGGCGACGTTCCCGTTGGCAAGCTTCGACGAGGGGATGTCGATCGTCAGCACGTTGTCGCAGCCGTGAACGTCGAGCGACCCTTCTTCGCCCGGCTCTTCCGGGTCGTACCAGGCACCGTGACGCACGACGACCGTGTCGGGACGCACGCGTTCGGTGACGAGCACGCCCGCGAGCACCGCGCCGCGGCGGCTTTCGACGCGCACGACGTCACCCGTCTTGACGTCCAGCTTCTCGGCTGCGGCCGGATGGATCCAGCAGGGTTCGCGGTCTTCGATGTCGGCGTAGTTGTGGCTTTCCGTGCTGTCCAACTGCGAATGGAGACGATAGCGGCTCTTCGAGGTGAGAAGCGCGAAGGGGTAATCTTCGGCGAGCTTCCCGCCGAGCCATTCGGTCGGTTCCATCCAGGTCGGATGACCCGGGCAGTCGTCATAGCCGTAAGAGGCGACCTTTTCCGAGAAGATTTCGATCTTCCCCGAAGCGGTACCGAGCGGGTTGACAATCGGGTTCTTGCGGAAGTCGCCCAGGTAGTTGTAGTGCTCGGAGTCGGCAAGCACCGGGAACCACACCCAGCCCGCCTTCCAGAAGTCGTCGAAAGTCGGCATTTCGTAGCCGTTCTGCGAGGCTTCGAGGCGCGCGGCGTTGTAGAACTTCTTGATCCAGCCCATTTCGTCGAGACCTTCCGTGTAGGCCTCTTCAAAGCCCATTTCGCGAGCGATCAGGCGGAAGATTTCATAGTCGGACTTCGATTCGTACTGGGGCTTGATCGCCTGGTGCATCGCGACGTAACCGAGGTTCGAGTAGGAACCGACGGCGGTGATGTCGTTGCGCTCGAGGCTCGTAGCCGCGGGAAGAACGATGTCGGCGTGGCGGGCCGAGGCGGTCCACATCGAGTCGCAGACGATCGTCGTTTCGGGTTTCTTCCAGGCCTTCAGCAGACGGTTCGTATCTTCCTGCTGCGCGAAGGGATTGCCGCCCGACCAGAAGACGAGACGAATGTCGGGGTAGGTGATCTTCGTGCCGTTGTGGTCGATCGTCTTCCCGGGATTGAGGAAGCAGTCCGTAAAGCGCGCAAGCGGAATCGAGACGAGCGAGGTGCCTTCCCACTTGAGACCCGTGGAGCCGCCCTTCGGGTTCGCGGAAATGCCGGGCAACGCGGGCGCTTCGGAGGTCGCGGCGCCGCCGTTCGAATAATGATAGGTGAAACCGAAGCCCCCGCCCGGGAGCCCGATCTGACCGAGCATGGCCGCAAGCACGACCATCATCCAGTGCACCTGTTCGCCGTGTTCGGCGCGCTGGATGCCCCAGCCGCCCATGAGCATGGTGCGTTTCGCCTTCATTTCGCGAACGAGCGCGCGGATTTCGTCGGCCTTCACGCCGCAGATCTTTTCCGCCCATTCGGGGGTCTTCGCCGTGCCGTCCTTTTCACCCGTGAGGTAGGGACGGAAGGCGTCGTAGCCGACCGTGTACTTGCGGATGAATTCGCGGTCGACCGCACCCGTCGTTTCGAGTTCGTACGCCATCGCGAGCATCATCGCAACGTCGGTCCCCGGGCGCGGGGCGATCCAGCGGGCGTTTTCGCCCATGAATTCCGCCGTGTCAGGCTTGAGCGGATTGACGGCGACGACGGGGATCTTCGCCGCTTTCACGCGACGGAAGCCGTCGGCGTTTTCGTGCACGGTGGTCGCCCAGTCGATGTCGTTCGTGATCGTGGGGTCGGCACCCCAGAGGACGATGAGTTCGGTCTTGTCGGTGATGAGGTTCCAGGAGGTGACCTGTTCGTAGACGCCGTTCGAGCCGATGACGTAGGGGAGAATCACCTGTGCGCACCCCGTCGAGTAGTCGCCGAGACCGCCCGTGAAACCGCCGTTCAGGTTGAGGACGCGCTGCAGGAGGTTGCGGGCGTTGCCGACCGCACCCGGGCTCATCCAGCCGTAGGAGCCGCCGTAGATCGCGGTCGGGCCGTAGGTATCGCGAACTCGCTTGAGTTCGTCGGCAACGAGCTTCGCGGCGGTTTCCCAGGAAACGCGCACGAAGGGCTCGGACCCGCGACCGCGGCCGCCCGCCTTGTAGCCTTTTCGAGGTAGCTCTTGCGGACCATCGGATAGCGGATGCGGGCGCGGTTGTAGGGCTGCTGCGCCACGGCCTGAAGCTGAAGCGACGGCGCCAGGTCCTTTTCAAAGGGTTCGATCCGCTCGATGCGGCCGCCCTTCACGTGCACGCGCCCGATCCCCCAGTGAGAGGCGTTCATGACGACGCCGTCGTTGAGAACAGACTTACCGGGCTCGAACGTGCCCGAGAGTTCGAGTTCGGGGAAACCGGGGAGCGGAGCCCCGACCGTGACGCCGCCCTTCAGGGTGCGCACGCCCGCTTCAAGAGCGGGAGCGGCTTTGGCGGCCTTCTTCGGAGCGGCCAGCGCTTCGCCCGCGGGAATGAGACCGGCACCGGCGAGAGCACCGGCGGCACGGAAGAGATTGCGACGATTCAGAGACATGTGAAAATTTCCTTTGATCGTTTCGTTGCGACGGACGGGCGCGCCTTACATGGGCTTCGCGTTTTCCTGCAGCCACTTGAACATAAGGGCGTTGTTGCCGCGACGCGTGTGGCCCGTACGCCCCCCGCGCACCGGGAGCTGACTCGCCCACTGGTTCGCGGTGAAATGATCGGCTTTGGGCGCGCCGTGGCACGACGAGCACGCGTCGCCGTGACGTTCGGCCGCCTGCTTCCAGAGACCGTTGATGTCCTTCGTCAGGGACTTGGCGGGCACCCAGCCTTCGGCCGTGGACTTCTGCCAGACGTTCCCCTGCACGGTCTTTTCGCCGCTCTTGCCGTCGAGCTTCACGGCTTTTTCTTCGTCGAACGAGGCGTACTCGATGCGAAGGCCGGCTTCCTTGAAGATCTGCGAGGGGTATTCCTTGAGCGACCAGCCGCTGATGCGGACCTTCGCCATGTCGCCCTTCTTTTCGAGAACGGTCACGGGGGTGGCGACGTCAAGCGTCCCGAGGTAATCAGATCCCGGGGCGGCGTTCACCTCAAGAGGCGCCGCGCTGTACCAGACTTCGGCCGCCTGAGCCGACATAACGGGCAGGGAAAGACCGGCAACGAGCGCGCCGATCAGGATGGTTTTGGTCATTCGTAGACTCCTTTGAGAACCCGTCCTCGGACGGGAACGAAGGACAACGGGGTTGATCCCGTCGAAGGCGAATCGTCGGCAGAGGGCTCTTTCGTCGTGCATTCCGAAAATCAAGCCCAGCCGATCGATACGTCGGATCGGGGACGTCCGCTTCGCTTTTTACTTGCCTCGAACGCCCGCACGTTGTGTGTTCCGACCGTATTTCCTATGTAGCACGGGGTCCGCATCCTGAGGAGGGGACAAATGCGCAATTCGCTTTTCTTCGTCCGAATTGCCGTGAATACAAGCGCTTTCGCTATTCCGCAGACTAATATCGAAAACAAAATCGGAGGCTGTTTCGGAACGTCGGCAGCGTTTATTCCGAAATCCCCCGTACGACGGGCCTTCTCAAGATCTTTCGAACGAAAACCTACCGCCGCACGGAAGAAAGGACGGTCGTCATCGGATCGTCCTCCCTTCGGGCGCACGTATGAACGCTCGATTCTGCCCCTTAAACATGCACGTAAACCCTTACGCGCCTTATCCGACTATCACCCGATAGGTTTACCAAAAGATGCGGAATCGGAGAGAAATCGGGCGCGCTTGAGACGAAAAAACAATCGTGCCTCTCAAACGTGCGAACGCAATTCCGGAATCCGCACGACGGCGTCTGCCGCGTGCTCGAGAAGTTCCAGGTCGTTCGTGACAAGGAGCACGGCTTTCCCCGACGCCGCGGCGCGTTTCAAAAGCCCTGCGATGCGCAGCATGTTCGCACCGTCCAGACCGCTCGTCGGCTCGTCGAGAATGAGTACGTCGGGGTCGCGTGCGAGCGCGCACGCGACGACGAGGCGCTGCTTTTCGCCGCCCGAGAGACTCTGCGGGTGCCGCTCGGCGAGGTGCCCGAGCGAAAGCTCGTCGAGAAGCTCCGTTGCCCGCGCGGCAATCCGCCGTTCGGTTTCTTCGGTGTGTTCGGACCCGAAGAAGCTCCGGCGATCGGGCGGGGTGACGGCCGCGACGACACTGCGCACTTCGTCGAAGACCGTGCGCATCTGCAACTGGTGGTCGGCGTTCTGAAGCACGAGCCCGGTGCGTTCGAGAAGCTTTTCGCCCTCCACTTCGACGCCTCTCACGCGAATCGTGCCGCTTGCGCTCTCCAAGCCGCACAGCGCCCGCGCGACCGTCGTTTTGCCGCTTCCGTTTCGGCCGATCAGGGCCGTAACGGCCGCACCTGCCTTGAAGGAGAGGTTGTGTACGAGCGCGGGCTTCTCTTTGCGTGCAGAGGTCGATGCGTCGTCCGCCGTCCCGCGGAGGCTCTTACCCGCACAGAGCCGTTCGACCTCCAGAAGCGGCACGGGATCGGCCGACGCATCGTACGCGGCACTCCCCTGCGTGCGCCGGTCCGCGACGCGCGCGGATCGTAGCCCCCAGCGCTCGGAAAAGCCGGGCTCGTCGAGCATCGCGAAGGGGCCGCGTTCGACGATCCTCCCCGCATGAACGACGAGCACCTCGTCCGCGAGGTCCCGCAGCCAATAGAGTCGGTGGTCGACGACGAGAATCGCCGCGCCCGCGCGCTTCAGTTCGCCGAGCAGCCGCCCGAAGGCGGCGGTCGCCTCGGGGTCGAGGTTCGCGGAGGGCTCGTCGAGAATGAAGGCCTCCACGCCTTGCGCGAGAAGCGACGCCATCCCGACCGCCTGCTTTTCGCCTTCCGAAAGTACCCCGATCGGTTGGTCCAGGAGGTCCGCAATCCCCAGGCGCAACGCCGCATCGCGAACGCGGCGCCGGATTTCCTCGGCGGGTACCCCCGCCCACGAGGGCGCGAACGCGAGTTCGTCCCCGACCGTAAGCGCAAAGAACTGCTCTTCCGGATCCTGAAAGAGCGTCCCCGCGTCGCGCGCCACGGCGCTCGCCGGGCGCTCCCTGTTCGAAATCCCCGCGACGCGTACGTCTCCCTCCAAGGTCCCCTTCCAGTAATGGGGCGCGAGGCCGTTCGCAAGCCGCAGCATCGTCGTTTTGCCGCAGCCCGAGGGGCCCGTCAGAACTTTGAGTTCGCCCGGGCGCACCCGGAAGGAAACGTCGACGACCGACGGGGTCGGGCGGTAAGGGTAGGTGTAGGTGACGCGGTCGAATTCGATCACTGCGGGTACCTTTTTGAAGCGGAGCGTGGTCGGATGGGAAAGAGAGAGATGCGACGGGGCGAAGAGTCTTCGACGGACCCACGATTACGGGAACGCCCGCTCGTCGTCGAAACCGAAATTCGGCCACTCGATCTGAAGATAGAGGGCTGCGGCCGCAACGAGAAGCGCCGCGCCGAGGAGCACGACGTCACGCGTACCGAACCGCGACGCGTTGAGGCGCGTCATGCGCGAGGAACTTCCGCCCGTGAGGCCTTTCAATTCCGCCGCAACGCCCAGGCTTTCGCTCGACTTGAGAGCTCGGAAAAGCAACGGCGTAAAGAGAAGCCGCGCGGCGAGAATCGGATGGCGGCAAAGGAAACCCGCGCCGAGCTTTCGCCCCTTGATGCGAAGCGCTTCGCGCACCTGCTTCACGTCGGAGGCGAAGGTCGGCAAGAACCGCACCATGACGACCGCGGGAAGGTAAATGCAAAAGGGAAGCCGCAGACTCTGAAGCGCGCCCACGAGGTCCTGAATTTTTGTCGAGGCCGCAAGCGCTGCGACGACGTTCATCATGGTGAGCCCGCGCAGAAGCGGAATCCCGAGATTGCGCACAGAAAGGCCGCCGAGATCGGGGTTGACCCATTCGATCACCCCGGCAAAGCCCGTCGCGACTGCGATGATCGCACCCGCACCGGCGTAGAGAAGCCCGATCATGCGGGCGCGGCGGGTCGAGGCGAGATAGAGAAACGTCGCCGCAAATAGGGTCGTCTGCGCGAGGAGCCCCGAGAAAGCGACGGTGGCAATCGCGGTACCCGCCGTGAGCGTCATTTTGGTGCGCGGATCGAGCGTTTCGGGAAAATTGGCAGTGTGCTTCGTCGTCATCATTCGCCCCCTCGAATGAGACCCGCGTGCCGGAGTTCCGCGACGGAATTCTTCCCGCCCCAGAGCCCGAGAAGACACCCGAGGTAGCTCACGCCCACGATCGGAATCACGATCTGCATGAGGCCCGGGCTCTCGCGCAAAAAGAGGTATGCGACGCCGAGCGAGAAGCTTTTCGAAACGAGGTCGTAAGCCGCCACCGCAGCAATGACGCCGCGCAGCCGCCCGAAACCGCCCGCGAGTTTCCCCGCCGCTTCGCCCGCCGCAGCCCCGACGAAGGCAGCCGGAATCAGAGCGACGCTCCCGCCCAACAAGAGGAGCGAAACGAGCATCGTGACGGCCGTGAAAAGGAGCAACGTGCCGCTTTTGGGAACCTTCGTCAGCAACACAACGAGAAGCGTCGTGAAAACGAGGTTCTTCAGAATCAGCATGACGGGATTCATGCCGCCGCCCGCGAGGGCGATAAGGAGCGAAGAGATCTTGGCGGCCGCGGCGAATACGCCGAGCACCACAAGTTCCTGCGCCGTCCATCGGGAGGTTTGGGACTGCATGGGGTTTCGGTCGGGAAGAAGTCGTGTGTTCGAAATGTCGATCGTGCGTTTCTGCAATCATTCGACCGCACGGACTCGGTCGCGTTGCATGGCGGCATCCTAGCAGGTCCGCGCCCACGTTCTCCTTAAGAGCCGCAAAGAGCAACCGATCGGCGACACCGGGAGCGGCAAAACGCGAACGGCGGGAATCCTTCTTCGGGAGCGGACGCTCGCCCCGCGCGAGACGTCCGAAAGCTTCTGCTAGACTCGTTCCCGTTCACAGCATCCCGTCCGCAGATTCCCGAAACACCGTATTCCGGGGACTCGGCCACCGCCAATGATCGCTTTACGTCGTTTTCTTCCGCTTTTCCGTTCTTCCGTCCTCGGAGCCGCACTCGGCACCGCGCTTTTGGCCTCCGCACCCCTTCAGGCCGACACGATCGTTGCGGCCGGGAGACTCGCCACGACCACGGGGCGTCCGCTCGTGGCGCGCAACGTCGACCTCGGCGGCACGAGTTCGACCACGGTGCGCCGTACGGGCGCCGCGCAACACAAGTGGAGCGACACGGTCGACTACGTGAAGACGAAGGGCGACGTCGTGCTGACGCAGGTCCCCCACACGATCGGCTTCGCGCATGCGCGCACCGAGTCGCTCCTGCCCGACGGGACGCTCCTCATGCGCGAGAGCTACCTGAATGACGAAGGGGTGCTCGTGCTCTCGATGCCGCTTCCCTTGGAGCGCACCCTGCACCTCACGGCCGCAGAGGCCGCAAGACCCCTGAACGGGCTCGTTCGCAGTCCCGACCCGGCCTACGAAAAGCGCAATCACGCAAGCGACCCCAATCGCCTCCCGTACGTGCTTCCGAGCGCGCTGGGAATCGAACGGATGCGCCGCGCTTCGCAAGAATTCGTCGCGCGCAAAGACATGAAACCCCTCCCCGACCCCGAAAAGGACGCGCCCGAGGTGCTTGAGGCGTTCGAATCCTCGGGGATCGTCTACGGGCTCATGCGGCTCATGACGGAGCGCGGCTCGACCGCGCGCCGTGCGGTCGAAGAGGCCGTGCGCCTCGTGGAACGTTTCGGTTGGGCGGGCGAAGCCGTGCAGCTTACGGTAGCGGACACCGAAGAAGTTTGGCTCGTTGCGGTACTCCCCGGACGCACGGCGGTCGCGCGGCGTTTGGCCGACGACGAAGCGGTGCTTGCGGCCGAAGTGCAGACGCTCGGCACGGTGGACCTGCTTGACGAAAAGAATACGATCGTCTCGCCCCTGACGCGCGAACGCGCGCGAATGCTTCTTGCGAACATCCCCGAAGGCACGGCGCGCACCGTCACCTTCGACTGGATCGACTACGCGGAACCCCCGACGCTTCAGGCGCGTCTGAGAAGTTACGCGCGCACCCGCACGTTCCTCAAACGTATCGGCGGTCTTTCGGAAGAGGCCGTCCGAGACGCGACGGGCATGGATTACCGACGCTTCGTCGCCCCGGGAACGATTCGTCCTCAGACGAAGATTTCGCCCGAGGCGCTTCGCGCCCTCATGCGCTCGAGCGCGCCCGACCTCGAGAGTCCTTCGGGGATTGCCAACGCCGCCACGGCCCGAAGTTCCGTCTTCGACCCGCGCACGCCCGCCTGGACGACGCGCGAAGACGTCGCGTCGGCGCACCCCGCCGTAATCCCCTACGTCGCCACGCACCCCCTGGCCGTTCAGTTGCCCGTAAAAATGCTCGCGCGCTCGAACGAAACGGGCGCGGCATCCGCGAAGGGCGACAACACGCCTTTCGTTGAAACGGCCGTGCAGTCGACCTTCGACTTCAGTTTCCGCGACGCGCGGTCTTTCCAGCGTCACGCGGCGATACTCTACGCGTTCGACGCCGCTCACGGCGCCGTCAAACCCTCGGAAAACTCTGACGCCCCGTGGCTTGCGTCCGAATTCGCCGCTCTTGAAAAACTCCCCGACGGACTCGCCGAAGCGCGCTTTCTCGCCGACAAAGTCTCACCCGCCAAGGGCGCGCACCACCTTGCGGAATCGGACGCCATCGCGCGGGCCCGCGCCCGGGCGGTGCTCTTCGAGCACTACCGCACCCGGGCTACCCCGAGCGTGACGATTCTCGCCGACACCCTTTCGACCAAAGACCGCACGGTGCGCGTCAACGTCCTGAGCACTCCCGACTTCGACGCGACGAAACTCGTTCGCAAGTCGCTCGGTCTCGGTTCGGCGATTCCTCTCGCCTCGGGCGAACCCAACCACCGCCGCTCCGAAGCGACCGCACTCAACCGCATCGATGTGAACGGCGACGGGCGGCTTGATGCCGTGATCACCTTCCCGATCGCCGGCGCACTCGAAGGGGCGCTCCCCGGCCGCTATACGCCCCTTTACGTCACGGGCCGCACGACCGATAAAAACCCCTTCATCGGGTTCGACTCGGTGTTCGTAAAGAAACCGTAATCGCCGCAAACGTCGGACCGCAGAACGTACGTCGGGCACGCTTTCTTTCGGCTTGAAGCCGAAGAGCGTGCCCGTTTGTTTTGCAGGGAGCCCGACGCCCGCTTGCCGCCTGGTCGCGCTTCTCGACCGAGACCACGACCAAAAAAGCAACCAGGCACCGAAGCAGGGCTTCGCCCCTTTCTCGGTGCCGCCCGTGCGGGAGGACCTGCCGTAACGAAGAAGGTTTCCGACGTCCGCCGGGACGAAGAATGGGACACGGTGATCGTAGACTCCGGCATTGCCGCCACCTTCGTCGAGAACGAAGCGCTCGATCGGGGCCTCAAGAAAGTCATCATGATCGAGAAGATGCCCGTCTTCGGCGGCAATTCCGAATCACCGATTCCGAATCGCAACGGCGCAAACTCAAAAGCACAAGCTCGAATGTGTGGCCTGTTACGTCGACGGAATCGGGAAACCCGTCCCGACCGCGCAGTATCAGATCTGCCACGACCCGAAGTCGTTCGATCAAAACTACCATCTTGCGAACGGCAAAGCCACTCCCCATGTCTCGATCCGTTACGCGCCCGAGACGGTCGACTGCGCGCTTTGCCACCGCGAACGCGGGTTTTTCGTATGCGGATCCGATACCCGTGTTAGGTACAATGTCTCGGTTTTGTGTGACAACATGCCCGGGTCGCTCCCTTCTGCCGCCTCCCCTCGGACGCGGTCCGCGACCCGCCGGCGCGTTTTCCTGGAGGCTTTCAATTATGTGCACCACCATCGTCGTTGGTGAAAAGGCTACGGCCGACGGTTCCTTTCTCGTCGCCCGCAGCGCGGACAGCTCTTCCCTTAAAGCGCAGCACTTCGTCATCCATCCGGCCAAGACCGGTCAGTCGGGTGTCTACAGTTGCAAGGCGCACGGCGGCGTGAACGATTTCACGTATCCGCTCCCCGAAAACGCCATGCGCTTCACGACGGTTCCGAACTGGAAGACGCAGCTTCACGGCGCCGTCGGCTACAACGAAGCCGGGCTCGGTCTCACCGGAACGGAATCGATCTTCGCGAGCGACGAAGCGCTTGCCGTCGACCCCTACAACAAGACCTCGGGCATCACCGAAGACGACATTCCCGACGTGATTCTTCCGCGTTGCCGCACGGCCCGCGAAGGGGTCGAGCTTCTCGGCAAGATCATCGAAACGCAGGGTGCGGGCGAAGGTTTCGGCGTCGCCTTCGTCGACATGAACGACGTCTGGTACCTTGAAACGGGTTCGGGCCACCAGTGGATGGCCGAACGCACGCCCGCGGACGCCTACTTCGGTTCGGGCAATCAGGGACGTCTCGGCAACTACGACCCCGCCGATCCCAATCAGCTCGCAAGCCCCACGCTCGTGACGTTCGCCACCGAAAAGGGACTTTATCGTCCGGAAGACGGCGCCTTCAATTTCTCGAAGGCCTACACCCGCGACGACGGCCGCGACCGTGTCTACAACGATCCGCGCGTCTGGGCGATTCAAAAGCACTTGAATCCCTCGTTGGAACAGCCGGTCGACGCCGGCCGCAGCTTCCCCGTCTACCTCACGCCCGAAAAGAAGGTGACGCTCGAAGACATGAAGCTTCTCATGCGCCACCACTTCGAAGGCACCGAGCACGACCCGTACGGCAACGGCCTCAACGGCTCCGAACCCTGGCGCCCCATCAGCGTCTTCCGCACCTACGAAGCGCACGTCATGCAGGTTCGTCCCTGGCTGCCGCTTCCGATCGCCGAAGTCGTGTACGTCGCGTTCGGCATGGCGGACCTCTCGTGCTTCGTTCCCTTCTACCACGGTCTTGAAGCCGTTCCCGCCCAGTACGGCATGGGGACGGACCACGCCGACACGGTGTCCGCCTACTGGAAGTACCGTCGCCTGCAGACCCTCGTCATGACCGACTATCCGAAGCTCGCCCCGATCGTGAAGTCTGCGTTCGGCACCTTCGAAGCCGAAACGGCCGAAGCACAAAAGGCGATGGAAGCCGAATTCGTCGAACGCTTCGCCAAGGACGAAGCCTCCGCCCTGAAGCTTCTCAACGACTTCAACCTCGACGTTCTCGCCAAGGCGGAAGCGCTCGCCGAAAAGCTTCTGAACGACGTCTTTACGATCCGCACGGCCGACATCGAAGCGTCCGTGGTGTTCAAGAACAATAAGTCGAAGGACTAATTACAGATGCCCCGCCGTTGTCCCGTGGGCGTCCCAAAGCCCAACAACGGCGGGCTTTTTCGTCTATTCTGTACGGCGTCTTCTTTCATAAATCCCGCGACAGTCTCGCATTTGTCCCGTCTCTGTGGCCCCCAAAATGGAACTGCTGGGAAAACTGTCGATCGTCGTGGCCCCCAAAAGATGCCAGCAGTCACCTCAAAAACCGTCCATACCCTTCCGGACGGGGAATACCTGATCTCGGACAATCTCTATCTTCGCGTCAGAGGGACGTCCCGATCCTTCATCATCTGATACATCTCGCCGGCCAAAAAAAGCCGACGGAAAATTTCGCTTGGATCGGCACGGAAAATCACCATCGCAGATGCCCGAGACGAAGCGGCACGATGCCGCCTCTTGCCTTTCTAAGGGCATCAACCCACTTGTTGCACGCGACACACTCAAAGCGCCCCAACCCGAAGAGTCGACCGAACTTACGTTCGACGACTTCTGGGAGCGCGCACTTGAGGAGTACGTCAAGGTCCGCCGCATCAAGGAAAAAACCGCCGCGAACTACGCAGGACAGGTGCGGAACCACATCCTTCCCGCTCTTGGAGCGATCAAGCTTTCGGAGATCACTCCCGCAATTTGCGCAGATGCCATCCTTCCCATCTGGACCGAGAGGCCGACTACGGGCGTCAACGTCCGCATGATCCTCGAGCAGATCTTCACCGTCGCCATGCGCGACGGCCTCATGACCTCAAACCCCGCCCTCTGGCGCGGGAACCTCTCGCTCTACCTACCTCCCCTCTCGAAAATCCACACTGTGATACATCGACCGGCACCGAGTCTCAAGGAGCTGAAAGAGGCGTTGCCGAAGTTGCTTCGTGCCCGAGGATCAGGGCCGATCGCGGCCGCTTTCACGATCCTCACGGCGTGCCGCCTCTCAGAGGCGCTCTTTTCCGAGTGGCCGGAAATTTCAACCGACCGTCGAACCTTTACCATTCCGCCGGAGCGGCGAAAGGACGGGAAGCCATACCCGCACCAAGTCCCGCTCAGTAAGCAGGCTCAGGCCATCCTCAAGGCCATCGAAGAGCCTCGAACGCTCATCTTCGAAAGTCGCTACTGCAAAGGCACGGCGGTCACGAAGGCCGCTGTCCTCATGGCGCTTCGGACCGCCACGAAGTCGGACTCGCTGACCATGCACGGCTGCCGCTCGACGTTCTCATTATGGTGTGCAGAACAAGGCGTCAACCCCGAAGTACGAGAAGCCTGCTTGATGCACGTTGTGGGAACCGCGTCGTCTCAGGCTTACCAACGCTCGGACTTGCTTGAGCAACGTCGTGAAGTTATGCAGCGTTGGGCCGATGCGATCCTCCCCATGGAAACACTTGAGAGCGCTCTCGCCGAACGTCGATGAAAAAAGCCCTGTCGGATGCAGCCCGACGGGGCTTCTCATTTCAGTTCGACAACGGCATCTTTGTCTGCCACCACTTCCTGAGCGAAGTCCGAACCTCGTTCAGGTAGCTCCGCATCTCGTTCGAGTAGCTTTGAGCACTCGGAGAGGCGGGAGCAGGCTTCTGTGGAACTTTTCCCGAGCCACACACAATGGAGAACACAATGCGCGTCACGGTATGGAGCCTCGACCTCGGGTCCTTCGAAGACCTCAAAATCGAAGTCGACCTCGACCTTGCGAGCGTCCTCGACATAGCCAGGATCAAAGGTCTTCCCGTCCAGGTTAAGTACAACGGGGAAGGGAAAATCACGGTTATGACCGCAACCGACGAAGACGCCAAGGCCCTGTGCAAGGCGTGCTTCGAAGAAATCGAGGCCCGAAGCGACCTCGTGAACAGCTTCCTCAACGGATTCTGACCTTAACCCCTCAAACGGTCGCCGATGTTTTTCAACCGGAAGAGCAACGTTATCGGCGGCCGCCTGAGGCTCTTCAAAATTTTTATCCTCAACAAGGAAAAACCATGGAAATTCAACTCGAAGAAGGGCTCGACGAAATTCAGAAGGCGCAGCTAGAACTCAATCAACGCAAGAAAGCCGTGCGCAATGCCGGAATCGCCGAGTGTCGAAAAATGATCAACCTTCTCGGACTGACGCCCGCCGTACCTCTTCGATGAGGTACGGGAGGGCGCCGACAGGAAGCCCCGCAAACGCTTCCTCTACATCAACCCCGACAACCCCAAGCAAACGTGCTCGAACCTCGGACGCAAGCCCGAATGGTTCAAGAAGCTCGTAGCGGAAGGGCGCGAGATTCCGCGTCTCCAGTAAGCGAAGGCCCGCCGCCCGAGCGGCCCCTGCCTTAAGCTTTCTTAAGAGAAGCTCGCGTATGATCAGGGTACCGAAGCTGGCAGCCCCACCCGTCGTCGGGTATGATGAGGGCACTTTAGGAGAACGTCTATGCACACCGCCACTGTTTCCGCCTCGAAGTACGAGTGCTTCCGGCGCGGTCTCTTTGACGGACTGACCGCTCCGTTCAGGGTTTTCGAGCCGAAACGAACAAAGCTAAGGTTCGACAAGTCCATCCTTGAGAGCTCCTACGTTGGCAGGGAGGTCGACGCCAGGAACATCCGGGGCGATTTCGAGAAGGTTTTACAACGAGAGTCCGAGTCGAGCGCCCGCAAGATTAGTTGAGGAGAACGTTATGCTTACATGCTTTGACGTAGCCGAGTACTTCCTCTCGAAGGCGGACGAGGATGCCGGCGATGTTATCTCGAACCTCAAGCTTCAAAAGCTTGTCTACTACGCGCAAGGGTTCTGCCTTGCCATGTACGGCCGCCCGCTTTTCCCGGAGGGCATTGAGGCATGGCAGCACGGACCTGTTTGCCCTGCCCTGTACCACAAATACAAGGCAAACGGGGCTTTGGGTATTCCTGCCCCGGCTGACGTCGACTTTAGCAAGTTCAGTGAGGAAGATTCCAACCTGATGGATGAGGTCTACGACGTGTACGGGCAGTTTTCCGCGTGGAAACTTCGCAACATGACGCACGAAGAGGCTCCGTGGAAGAACACGCCGACCGGTAACGAGATTTCTCAGGCCTCCATGTTGGAGTTTTTCAAGGGGCGCCTTCATGGTTAAGCGCATCCCCAAGATCGCACCGTCCAAAGGACGCACGATCGTCATCGAACAGAGCGAAGAAAGGCCGGATGACCTTTGTCCGGTCTTTTCTTTTGAGTACATGGTTAAAGGCCATAGCGTCGACGATCTTGACAAGGATGACCAGGCTGCTCTCGCCGTGCAACTCTACAAGCTTAGTCAACTCTCATGGAAGGAGATCAAGCGGGCATCCCGCCACGGCTTTGGGTTCGAGAAGATCAGGCGCAACGACATCAAGGCTCCCTTGCCCAGACAAATAACTCCCGATGTTAACTTCATCGCCTTTCGATTCAATGGACTCAAGCCGATGGTTGGGTTTCGGCGAGATCGAATTTTCTTCGTTGTCTGGCTGGATCACAACTTCAAGCTCTACAACCATTAAGTAGCCCGCCTCCGAGCGGGCTTTTTCATACCCGGAAGGCCCACGAGAGCGCTCCGTCAAGAGCTGCTGTCGTGGGCCTTCGGCGTTCCAAACGGAGATTGAAATGACCAACGAAAAGAACCCCCTCACCCTTGAGTGGGTGGCCGAGACGTTCAAGTCTCTCCTGGACAAGGGGGTCACATCCGAGCCCGATTGCCTCATGAAGAGCCTGCTTGACGCCCGGGCGGCTTACGAAAAAGCCCTCCAGAACGAGGGATTGTGTAAGACTCGCGTTCTCGGTAGCCCCCTGAGCGGCGGGAGCATGCCCTGCGCCATAACAAAGGAGAACTGAGAATGAACGAAATCATCGATCGGAAGCTGATCATAACGCCGTCGACGCTTGACGAAGTGACGGAAATCTACGCACTGGCTGCGGCGTGGACGGCGTTTATGTCAGTGATAAGTCCGATCAGTGGGGAACCACTTCGTTGCAACGAGGAAGATATTTCTGAATCAGATTCGCCTCATCGGCCTCAAGGTTCCGAGCCTGAACATCTCGACAAATCGCTAGGTATTTGAATCCGAGGCGTTCGGCCTCATCCCATTTGTGGTGGTTTTTGAGGCGCTCGGACAAATCGGTTGTTTGCCCGATGTAGAGGACGAAGTATCGATTTTCGAGTTTCTTCAGAAAAGCATAGAGGGCCGGCCCGTCGTTCACTCGAATGTTGTGCGGGTAGACGTCAAAGGTGTATCTCTTCCCATCTCGACCTGTAAATACAAGGTTTGTTACTGGTTTCATTTCCCCTCCTCGGGTAGTTGGTTGATGAACATCGAAACTGCAACGTCCCGACACGTCAATCATCTCACCTAAGGAGGGGGAAAGCCAACGGGAGCCTCTTCGCCGAGGCGGTTCCCGTGGGACTTTTCACCAAAGACAAGGTAAAACGATGGACTTTTCACCAAACGACGAAACACCGGTCAAGGCCGGCATAAAGAGGGCGCCGAAAGCGCAAACCCTGACCAACATCCTCATCGAAGTCAAGGAAGTCTGCCTGAGCGGGAACAAGCCGTGGAACTTCGAGTTCATGGGCGAGCCGTTTTCAGCACGCATCCATGACTCAGAGTTCATTGTTCGAGTGAAAAACAGAGAACTCTGCTTCGGCCACGGCGACCTTCTGCGAGTCAATGCCCTGCTGACCATGAATACCAGAAGAACAAAGCGCAACTGGTCAATCGTGAAGGTTTGGGACCACATCTCTGCCACCAAAGACCCCGATCCGTTCTGACGGATGGGCTCTTAGTTCGGCTGACTCCCTTGGCAACCTGGGCGTGCTCATGACGGCGATCCTCTGAGATAGGCAGACAAGGGTCAAGCCTCGCAGGAGGCGAGGCTATGATTAGGCATGCGTTACAATTCGAAAAGCCTTACGAAACGTAATTTATTGAAAAACTAGGATTTTTTTCGTAAACAGGCGTTTTTCCATGTTTTGGTCGCCCACAAGATTTTCGATTGACACGAGCAGGCGGCAAACTGATAATTTTGCCTGGCTGATGCCCGCCACCTACGGAGATGAACATGTTGGAAGCTGCAGAAGAAATGCCTCCGATCGCATTTACAATCAAATACGACGGTCTGAGACTTGGTGAACACGTCATTGACCTAGCCTCACTGGGTGAATCTTTACAGGGGTTTGCAAAAATTCTTGCAACGGCAGGGCACTTTGTAGCAACAGGCCAATATGTAAGTCAGTACAGTGCTCAAACAGTCACCGTTACGACCGACGCTCAGTTAAAACCTGGAAGTATTGACATTGTTGCGAGCATCCAGGCAATGTGTTCATCGAATATTTTTTCGGGAACGGCCGGCAATATTTTGGGAGTGGTTCTTCAACGGATCCTTTCTCGAAACGATAGAAACGGCAACCAGGAAGAAATGGAACATCTAGCGAAAGCGTTGGAGTTAGCTCTCGTTCAAAACAAAGAGAACGCAGACAACGCCAGGCGCATCACGGAACAGCTGAT
>ENA-UEQM01000220-UEQM01000220.1-human-gut-metagenome-genome-assembly--contig:-NODE-220-length-41888-cov-12.681495_pt1 | contig 41888 bp, 38 predicted proteins | sample MGYA00242948_ERZ507948 | MGnify/ENA primary metagenome ERZ507948 (study PRJEB26167, sample SAMN06115440) | human gut metagenome | host: Homo sapiens | place: China:Hubei | collected 2015-07-28... | reverse complement strand
CCTTTAAAAGAAACACAACCGACTTATGGCGGAGGTAAAAATGCGTAACAAGGTAAAGGACAAGGAAATGCAGCAAGGAAGACGCGCCCGGCACACTAACATGCCCGGCAGTATGCGCCGGAATTTTACGCTGATCGAGCTGTTGGTGGTAATTGCGATCATCGCGATCCTTGCGGCGATGCTGCTGCCGGCCTTGAACAAGGCGCGCGACCAGGCGAAAAAAGCCAGCTGCCTGAACAATCACAAACAGGTGGGACTGCTGATGCAGCAGTACGCGATGTCCAATGACGACATCATACCGAAAGAACTGAAATGGGGCGGAGGCACAGAGAACTGGATTACGATTTTCACACATAACGGCTCGAACAGCGGAGCGATGGATTACAAGGCTTCACCGGGGATGATCGACCGCAAGCTGCTGGTCTGCAGTGCCGTACCCTGCACAAAGGAGAACCTGAACAGCACCTGGACCTATACGTACGGGATGCTCTACGGTCTGGCCACCGGTCGGATCAACCATGAATCGGCAACGGAGCGGCGGGCACATTGGGGCGTTTTCTGGTTCAAACAGGACGGCAACCAGTTTGTAAAGACCACCCGGCTGAAACATCCGAGCGCAATGCCGCTGCTGATGGATACGATGCGCGCTTCGCTGAAACCGCCGGCGGGCGGCTGGATCGTGATGCCGGACAACAATCCCGACGACATCGGCGTCGGCCTCGTTCACGGCGATTCCGCCAATGTGGACTACTTCGACGGCCACGCCGCCGGCCGGAGCCGCCCGGAACTGCGTGCCGCGCCGATGCTGAACTTCCAGTATTTCGTCGATTCAGCCGGCAACACCATTATTATGTAAGGAGAAGGCGATGCGTACTTTGCTCTTTTGCGGACTCCTGATCGGCTCGTGTGTGGCGGATGGCGGGAACCTGCTCAAAAACGGTTCCTTTGAACTCGGTTCTCCCGGCGGCGTTCCGGAGAATTGGCACTTCGCCGTCAGCGGCGACGCTCAGGCGGAAATCGCCGTGACCGATGAATCCGCGACCGACGGCAAACAGGCGCTGCGCTTTGCCAGCACTTCGGCGCGCCAGCCCAATGTCTACGGGATGGTCGTGCAGGAGGCGCCGCTCCGGGCGGGAGTTCCCTATGTGCTGAAATTCAAGGCGAAAGGCGAGAATGCAAACGGCTTTCTGGTCTGCATCGGCAAAGGGTGGCATCTGCGCTTCCGGCCGCAGGGAATCGGGCCGGAGTGGCGGAGCTGTTCCTATCGCTTTACCCTGAAGCCGGAGCAGCTCGAAAAGAACGGCAAAGCTCCGGTTGTGTTGATCGTCGAGGATACGGCGGGCAAAATCCTGATCGATGAGATTTCGATCACCGAGGAGGGAAACGCGGTCGTTTCACCGGCGGAGTTCCAGCGGGAACGGGTCTGTGTTGTCCCGGAGTTTTCCGGCGAGCTGTCGAAACTGCGGACGATCCCGGCAGGGGTGCCGGTGATGAAGATTCCGTCCTCGCCGGAATTTTCCGGCACCGGAGCCGTGCCCGACCCGAAGCGGTTTTCCGCTGAGGCCGCACTGATGCACAATGAACGCGGGCTGATTTTTCTGGTGGAAGTGAAGGATTCCAGCCCGAATCCCGGCGAGGGCGAACTGATGTGGAAGAATGATTCGGTCCAGATCCGGCTTGACCAGGCGGGACTGGCCAACGACAAGGCCAATGAATCCGACCTCGAATTCGGCGTTTCCGTGGGAAAGACGGGGGCGATCCGCACTTGGAACTATTCGGGCGGCGGCGAACTGCCCGCCGATTCCTCGCAGTGGTTCGGGCATCGCGGCCGCGACGGCTATTTCATCGCCGGAGTGATCGGCTGGAACTGTCTGGCCGCACTGAAACCGCCTTATTTCACCTTCAATGTGGTGGTGAACGACCTCAACGCGAATAAACGGCGCGACGTCTATTTCCTGACTCCCGGGCTTCACGACGCCAAGTACAGCACGCAATATGTGAAGGCATTGCTGGATACCGGGCGCCCGGTGCTCGGCGCCTCTCCCGCGAACCTGCTTTCGACCGACGCATTCACCGGCACGCTGGTCGGCGCGAACCTGAAAGCGCCGCTCCGGCTCGAAGCCGCCGTGACTGACGGTGCGGGCAGGGTGCATCTGGTTCCGCTCAGGGAGATCCCGAAAACGGGCGCGGGCGATATGATCAAACTGGAGTATGCGATTCCGGCGGGGAATCTGGCCGACGGCGAGTGCCGGATCGAATTCCGTGCCAACGGCGAACCGCTCGCCGGATACGCGGTGAAGAAAGCCGACCTGATCAAACAGCAGTCCGCCCGGCTGGATGCGGCGCTGCGGCGGCTGGAAACGCTGCGGCGGGAGCTGGCAAACGAGAAGTCAGAGTATGTGAGGCTTCCCTTGAATGTGCTCGGCGATTTCCTGCCCCGTTTCCGGGAGCGGATGGACAGGGCAGGGGACAAGCGCCTCCACGCTGAACGGCTGCTGATGGTGATGCCGGACGCCGAAGCCGCGCTGGACGATCTCGAACGGCTGGCGGGCGAGTTGAAGCGCGGCCGCAAACTGCCGGTGACCTGGCGCTATATTCCCGGATCGATCCGGCTGGCGGAGGGCTGGCCGAAGGCGAAACTGCAAAGTTCGGATGGGAGAGTGGAGGAACGCGACGTGGTGTTCGCCGGTTACGGCCATTTCGCGAACATGCGGCGGGATTTCCCGAACTTCCCGAAATATGGCGCGAATGTCATCCAGATAGAACGCGGCCCCAGGAGCCTCTATCCCCGGCGCGGGGAAAAACGGGAGTTCGATCCGGATTTCTCCGACCTTGAACGGGAGTTCGGCCCGATGCTCGCCGAGAGCTGGGCCAACGGCATGCCGGTGGTGCTGCTGATCAGCCCGCACTACAGCCCGGAGTGGTGGGAGAAAGCGCACCCGGAGGCGAAGCTGGCCTCCGGCTTCCTGAAATACAACATCGCCCATCCCGAAGCGCGCCGGATGATGAAAGCCTATATCCGCGACTTTCTCGGCCGTCTCCGGCAGCAGCCTTACGCGGCGGCGATCCACAGCATCTGCATCCTGAACGAACCGACCTTCACCGGAACTTTGCAGGAGCCGTTCCTGCGCGGAGAGTTCAGGAAATATCTGGAAAAGAAGTTCGGTTCCGTCGCCGCCTTCAACCGGGCCGCGGGCGGGGAGTTCCCCTCCTTCGACGCGGTGGTGGAAGCCGGCGTGAAGAATCCGGCGGTCGACGCCGAATTCGCGCTCTACCGCCGCAGCGAAATGAAGAACTGGGCGAAATTCCTGGCCGACGAGGTCCGGGCGGTCTGGCCGGGGATGCCGGTTCACGCCAAGATCATGATCATGAATTCGACCTTCGACAAATCGCACGCGATCGATCCGGAGATGTTTGCGGAATTCAGCGACTACAACGGCAACGACAACTACGGCAACTACAAAGAGGGCGGCTATCTCTCCGACTGGGTGCAGTTCGCGCTCGGTCACGAATTGCAGTTTTCGATGAAGCCCGCCTCCATTGTGAACGCCGAAAACCACATCATCCGCGATTCCGAACGGCGGCCGATACCGAATGATCACATTTACACCGCCAACTTCCAGCAGCACGTGACCGGAGCCTCCGCGCTGGTCACATGGGTCTGGGTGGACTACTCCCCCGAGAGCGCCCGGAACACCCATAAGGACCTGCAGGGCAACATCGCGCTGCGTCCCGGAAACGTGATCGCGCAGGGAATCGCCGCGCTGGACGCGGTCCGGCTGGCGGGCGAACTCAAGGCGTTCACCGCATACGAACCGGAAATCGCGATTCTGTACAGCCCGACTTCCACCGCCTTCAACCCGGCGCTGCTGAAAAATGAACTGTTCAAGTTCTACGCGCAGAGCGCTTTTACCGGCCATCGGCTCCGCTTTCTGAGCGAAAAGCAGCTGGTCGATGGAAAGCTCGGGAAGACCCGGCTGCTTTTCGTGATCGGCAGTGCGAACGTGTCGCGGGCGGCGGCGGACGCCCTGGCGAAGTTTCCGGGCAAGGTCGTCGCGGACCGTCACAGCCTTCGCTTCGACGAGTTCAACCGGCCGCTCAAGCTCGCCTTCCGCCCCGAAATCCTGCCGGATTTCATCAAGGCGCCCGAATTGAAAAAGCGTTACTTCGACCCGGTCGTTCCGCTCCCGGTGGAGCTTGAGGGGGATTGCGACGGCATCTTTTTCCGGGTCGTTCCCGACGGCAGAGGCGGCCGGCTGGTCAATCTGGTGAATTACACCGAAGCCCCCCGCAAGCTCAGGCTGAAAAGCGAACTCGCCTTTTTCGACCTGATCCGCGAAGAGGCGTTCGACAATGAGTTCGAGCTGCCGCCGCTGAAGCCGCTGCTGCTCCGCGCAAAGTAGAAGTCGGGATTTCGCTCCTTCGGAGCGAGCAGGGCGCTTCGCCCTTGGTCGCCGGAGGCGAAATCCCGGATGCCATGTTCCTTGAACGGGGAGGGGGTGGAGGATTTTCTGAAAAGCGTTTTTTTTTGTGAAACCGGCTTGCAGAATGTTGTTCAAGCTGTTATATTAAGAGTTCTTGTACCGCAATATGGCGGATTTATGGTCATATCCTCGGGCCTGGGAATCCGCGGCCGGGTGCCGATGCGACGAATTATAACGTGGCTGTTGTCGTATCGTTGAGGCGCGCCGGCGGTGTTGTTGTGTGCGAAAACGATTGTACCTGTTGCATTTGTTACAAAATTTAAAGAGGTTGAATTAGTTATGGTCAGAGTCAGATTGAAGCGTACCGGAACTCGTAACGCGGCTTGCTTCCGCATTGTGGTAATGGATCAGCGTTCCAGCCGCGACGGCAAGGCGATCGAGGAATTGGGCTTCTACAATCCGCGCAGCAAAGAGGAAAAGATCAATATCGAGCGCGTTGATTACTGGAAAGGCGTCGGCGCCTCCTTCTCCGAAACCGTCGAGGCGATCGCCGCCCGGGTGCGCGAAGGCAAGAGCCTGAAGGACATTGTCCGCAAGCCGTCTCTGTCGAAGAAGGCGAAAGCCAAGTTGGAAGCCGAGGCGAAGGCCAAGGCGGAAGCGGAAGCCGCTGCCAAGGCAGCCGCCGAAGCTCCGGCCGAAGAGGCCGCCGCTCCCGAGGCGTAATGCGCTTTCCGGTTGAGTCCGGAAAAGACAAGTAAAGGAAACGTTGGAATGCTTAAGGCATTATTGAAATTTCTGACCGGCGGCGGCGAGAGTGAAAGCTCGGCCGCGGGCAGTTGCTGCGCCGACAAGGCGTGCGGCTGCAAGGCCGGCTCCGGCAATCCCGGCAGTCTCCGGGATCTGGAGGGATTTGTGGACTATGTGGTTCGGCTGCTCGTTGATTATCCCGACGAAGTGAATATCAAGAGCGAAGAGAACGACGAGGGCTGCACGATCCAGATTACCTGCCGGAAGGAAGATATCGGCAAGATCGTCGGCAAGCGGGGCAAGACCATCATGGCGATCCGTTCGCTGGTCTCCGGCGCTGCCGGGCGGCAGCGGAAACGGGTCTCGGTCGAGGTTCTCGACTGAGGAGGCTCGGGCTGGCTGGAATGCAGATCGATATTTTGACACTGTTCCCGGAGATGTTTCCGGGGCCGCTCGGTGAAAGCATTATCGGGCGGGCCGCGGCCAGGGAGCTGGCCCGGATTCAGGCGATCGATCTGCGCAGGTTCGCGCATGACGCGCGCGGCACGGTGGACGACAAGCCGTACGGCGGCGGACCGGGAATGCTGATGAAGGTCGAACCGATCGTGGAAGCGGTCGAGTCGGTCCGGCGTCCTGAATCCGTGGTGATTCTGACCAGCCCGAGGGGAGAGCGCTTCAATCAGCGGCTCGCCGCGGAGCTGGCGAAAAAGCGCCATCTGGTGATCATCGCCGGGCATTACGAAGGGGTTGACCAGCGGGCGATTGAGCTGGCGGTCGACCGGGAAATCTCATTGGGGGATTTCGTGCTGACCAGCGGCAATCTGGCGGCGATGGTGATGGCCGATGCGATCATAAGGTTGTTGCCGGGCGTGCTGGGGCACGACGAGTCCAGCGTGGATGAGTCGCATTCGGCGGGGCTGCTGGAGTACCCGCAGTACACGCGGCCTCCGGAGTTCCGGGGGCTGAAGGTGCCGGAGGTGCTGCTTTCGGGCGATCACGGCAGGGTGGATGCGTGGCGGCAATGCCAGTCGGAGCGGCTGACCCGGGAACGGCGGCCGGATTTATGGGAAATGTATTTACAAACAACGGAGACAGAGTTGAAATGAATATACTCGACAAGATTCGCAATGAGCAGGTGAAGGCGGAACGTCATGAGTTCAACGTCGGTGACACGATCCGGATTCATGTGAAGATCGTGGAAGGCGACACGGAGCGCATCCAGCAGTTCCAGGGTACGGTGATCGCGCGTCACGGCAAGGGCATTGAGGAGACCTTCACGGTTCGCCGCGTGCAGGCCGGTCAGGGTGTGGAGCGGGTTTTCCCGATCAACAGCCCCCGTATCGACAAGATTGAAGTTGTCCGCCGCGGCGATGTCCGCCGGGCGAAGCTCTACTATCTGCGCGACAAGGTCGGCAAAGCCGCCCGCGTCAAAGAAATGCGCACGAAGTAAGCAGTTTGCAGCAGATGTCGAAACACGGTTCGGCATTGTTGTTGGAAACCGACGAACTCCTCCGGCCGGAATGCGAATGCTGGCAGGAGGGGTTTTGTTTTGTGGCCGGGGTCGATGAAGTCGGCCGCGGCCCGCTGGCCGGCCCGGTGGTGGCGGCGGCGGTGGTGTTCCCGCGCGGGGTGCCGTGGCCCGGCGTGTACGATTCGAAGCAGCTGAAAGCTGCCGACCGCGAACGGCTGGACCGGGAGATCCGGTCGGTGCCGGGTGTGCGGATCGGGATCGGGGAGGTTCCGGTCGAGGAGATCGACCGGATCAATATTCTGAATGCGACGCATCGGGCGATGCGCGAGGCGGTGCTGGCGGCCGGCGAGGTCGACTTTATTCTGGTGGACGGCCGCCCCGTGAAGAATCTGCCCTGTCCGTCGCGGGCGCTGGTGAAGGGGGATTCCCGTTCGGCCAGCATTGCGGCGGCGAGCATCGTCGCGAAGGTTTACCGGGACCGGCTGATGGATGAGCTGGATTTGCGCTGGCCCGGGTACGGATTTAAAGAGCACAAGGGGTACGGGACCGCGGCGCATCTGGAGAGTCTGCGCCGATTGGGGCCATGCCCGGCGCACAGGAAAAGTTTCCGGCCGGTGCGGGAGATCATCGATCCTCCGCCGGAACAGCCGGAATTGTTTGCATAGGGAATCGGTACTGATGTTGACAATGGTTGTGGTATTGAGAGGTCTTCCCCGCGTCACCGACGCGGGCGACACTATCGCGTGATTCCGGTCGAATGGCCGGAATGTCTGGTTGATGGTCAAAAAGTTTTTTTACAGTTTACATTATAGCGAGAGAATCATGAGCAACTATCCTTTGGAAACGATCCGCCACAGTGCCGCGCACGTGATGGCGGCGGCGGTGCAGCAGCTTTACCCCGATGCGAAGTTCGATATCGGGCCCTCCACCGAGAACGGTTTTTATTACGACTTCGATATGGAGCACCGGCTGGTCACCGAGGACCTGAAGGCGATCGAAAAGGCGATGAAGAAGCTGATCGGCCGCAAGCTGCCGTTTGAATGCTTTGAGATGAACCGGGCCGATGCGAAGAAGATGCTTTCCGAAGCCGGGCAGACCTACAAACTCGAACGCCTGGCCGACATCCCGGAAGATGCGAAGATCACCTTTTACAAGACTGGTGATTTCGTCGACCTCTGCCGCGGGCCGCACGTCGCGAACTCCGGCGAGATCGGCGCGGTGAAGCTGCTGTCGATCGCGGGCAGCTATTTCCGCGGCGACGAGAAGAACAAGATGCTGCAGCGGATCTACGGCACCGCGTTCGCCTCCGAGGAGGATCTGCAAGCTTATCTGAAACAGCAGGAGGAGGCGGCCAAGCGCGACCATCGCAAGCTCGGCGTGGAGCTGGATCTGTTCAGTTTTTCCGACAATGTCGGCCCCGGGTTGGTGTTGTGGCACCCGAAAGGTGCGTTCATCCGCCACACCTTTGAAACTTTCTGGAAGGAAGAGCATTACAAGAACGGTTACGAGCTGCTGTACACTCCGCACATCGGCCAGAGTGTGCTGTGGGAGACCAGCGGCCACTTGTCGTTCTACAAGGACGGCATGTATTCGCCGATGCAGATCGACGAGAAGGACTACTATGTGAAGCCGATGAACTGTCCGTTCCACATCGAGGTCTACCAGTCGCGGCTGCGCTCCTACCGGGAGCTGCCGCTGCGCTGGGCGGAGCTGGGCACGGTCTACCGCTATGAGAAATCCGGCGCGCTGCACGGCCTGCTGCGGGTGCGCGGCTTCACTCAGGACGATTCGCACATCATCTGTACTCCGGAGCAGATCGAGGATGAGATCGCGGAGGTGCTCCGCTTCAGCCTCTACATCTGGAAGAGCTTCGGTTTCACCGAGATCAAGCCGTATCTGTCGACCCGGCCCGCCAAGGCGGTCGGCGAGCCGGAGCGGTGGGAAAAGGCGCTGGTTTCGCTGCGCAAGGCGATCGACAAACTCGGGTTGGAGTGCGAGGTCGACGAGGGCGGCGGCGCATTCTACGGCCCGAAGATCGACCTGAAGGTCAAGGACGCGATCGGCCGCGAATGGCAGACCGCGACGATCCAGTTTGACTTCAATCTGCCGGAGCGGTTCGACATGACCTACATCGGCGAGGACGGCAAAAAGCACCGGCCCTATATGGTGCACCGTGCGTTGATGGGGTCGCTGGAGCGCTTCTTCGGCATCCTGATCGAACAGTACGCGGGGGCGTTCCCGCTGTGGCTGGCGCCGGAGCAGGCGCGCATCCTGCCGGTCTCCGACAGGCAGCATGACGCGGCGATGGCGCTCAAGAAGGAGCTGCGGCTGAAGGGGTTCCGGGTCGAGGTGGACGTGAAGGCGGCCAGCCTCGGCGCGAAGATCAAGGACGCCCGCAAGGAGCGGATTCCGTACATGCTGGTCGTCGGCGAGCGCGAGGCCGCGGACGGCACGATGGCGGTGCGGAACCGGCGTGAAGGTGAACTCGGCACGATGACGCTCGACCAATTGGTTGAAAAAATGCGTTTCGAGGTTGACAATAAAATCATTTAAGTTATAGTAAATAAAAAGCAGGTAAGAGAGGCGTCGCCGTCCGGCCCGGGCGGCAACGCCGGTACAGAGAGAGTTTGAAGGGAGGGTATTGTTATCGCTAAGCTGTTGAAACCCAACGATCGTACGTTCACTGCCCCGGAGGTCCGCCTGATCGGACCGGAAGGCGAGCAGCTGGATGTGGTGAGCTATGCCCGGGCGCGTGAGATGGCCCAGGATTACGGCATGGATCTGGTGCTGGTTTCGGACCGGGCGACGCCGCCGGTGGTCCGGATCATGAATTTCGGCAAGCTTCAGTACGAGCAGAAAAAGAACCTGAAGGCGCAGCGCAAGAATCAGGCCGCTCAGAAGCTGAAGGAAGTCAAGTTCCATGTGAACATCGACGATCACGATTATGAGACAAAGTTAAAGCACGCCCTTGACTTTTTGGAAAAGGGGTGTAGATTAAAAGTCACTCTGGCGTTGCGCGGACGTGAGATGGCCCATCAGGACTTGGCGTACAAGCTGATGGATCAGGTCATGGAAGCGCTGGCTCCGGCGGCGGACGCCGACGGAAAGCCGAAGATGCTGGGGAGAAATATCTCGGTGAACTTCGCTCCCAAGAATAATTGAGGGATGCGATACGCCGCAGCCGGTGGTGCATTGACCGGCTCGGCGGAAACAAACAAATCCATAAAGGAAAAGAACAATGCCGAAGCTGAAAACCAGAAAATGCGCCGCGAAGCGTCTCAAAGAGACCGGTACCGGCAAGTTCCGCCACCACAAGGCCGGCGGCCGTCACCTGAAGTCCGCCAAGAACGCGAAGCGTCGTCGCCGCCTCCGTCAGGATGGAGCCGTGAAATCCACTGAAATGCGTCGTATCAAGGCCGCGCTGCCTTACGGCCTGTAATCCAGAAGACGGAGGAAATAGAGAATGTCAAGAGTTACGTATGCCGTTCCGTCCCGCAAGCGCCGCAAACGCACTTTGGAGATGGCCAAGGGTTTCTATGGCAACAGCAGCAAGAACATCCGTACCGTTTACGATGCGGTTGACAAGGCGCTGGTCCATGCCTACAAGGGCCGCAAGCAGAAGAAGCAGCAGTACCGCGGTCTGTGGATCGTGCGCATCAACGCCGCCTGCCGCGCGCTGAATGTGAACTACAGCCAGTTCATGAACGGCCTGAAGAAGGCGAACATCGAGCTGAACCGCAAGGTTCTGGCCGATCTCGCGGTCAATGAGCCGGCGGAGTTCAAGGCCCTGGTGGAAAAAGTCACCCAGGCCTAAGACTCAAACCGTTTGAGCTGACAGCTTGAAAATGGTGACCTTTTTCACCGCTTTCAAGCTGTTTTTGTTTTGTTTCGGAGGAAACAGGATGCGGAATGTGGAAGTGAAGCGATTTAGCTGTCGCCGCTGAAGGTACTGAAAACGTGGAAGGCCGTGCGGTTTTCCGGGTTTCCCGTGCCCTCCGCGGCGGTATGCCGGTTCCGGAAGAGTGTGTTGTCAAACCAAAGTTGATGAGTTTTTATGAATACGATTATTGAGAAAATCAATCAGGCGCTGGCCGAAGCCGGGGCGAAGGCCGCCGCGGCTGCCGACGCCGCGGCCGTCGAGCAGATCCGAATCGATTACCTCGGGCGCAACGGCCTGTTCCCGGCCCTCTCCAAGGAGATGGGCAGTGTCCCGCCGGAGGAGCGCAAGGATACCGGCCGCGCTTTCAATACGGGCCGCAACAAGGTCCAGGAGCTGATCGACGCGGCGACCGCCCGGCTCGCCTCCGCCGTCGGCGGGTCCGGAGAGGCGATCGACCTGTCGCTGCCCGGCCGCCGCTGGAAAACCGGCCGCAAGCATCCGATCACGATGCTGGCCGACGAGTGCGTGGCGATCTTCCGTCGCATGGGCTTCATCGTCGCGGAAGGGCCGGAAATCGAGGACATCTTCCACAACTTCGACGCGCTGAACACGCCGCAGGACCATCCGTCGCGCGACCCGCAGGATACTTTCTACTTCAATGACGGCCGCATCCTGCGCACCCAGACCAGCCCGGTGCAGATCCGGGTGATGGAATCGCACGAGCCGCCGGTGCGGATCGTGGCTCCCGGCCGCGTGTTCCGCCGCGATACCCCGGATGCGACCCACGGCATGAACTTCCACCAGATCGAGGGGCTTTACATCGACAAGGGCGTGTCGATGGCGGACTTGAAGAGCATACTGCAGACCTTCGCGACCGAGATGTACGGCCCGAAGGTGAAGATCCGGCTGCGGCCGCACTTCTTCCCGTTTACCGAGCCGTCGGTCGAGTACGATTTCAGCTGTATCATGTGCGGCGGCAAGGGCTGCCCGGTCTGCAAGCACTCCGGCTGGATCGAGATCGCCGGGGCGGGCATGGTTGACCCGGCGGTGCTGAAGAATGTCGGCTACGATCCGGAAGTCTGGAGCGGTTACGCGTTCGGCATGGGCATCGAGCGTCTTGCGATGCTCCGCTACCGGATTCCCGACCTTCGCCTTTTGTATGAAAACGATGTTCGCTTCCTCGAACAGTTCTGACAGAGAGGAACTTTGACAAATGGATATTTCCCGTAACTGGCTGGCCCAATACGTCGCGATCGACTGCGATATCCCGACGCTCTGCGACAAACTGACGATGGCCGGTATTGAGGTGGAGGCGGTCGAATCCGCCGGTACCGTTCCGGCCGGCGTGGTGGTCGGCAGGATTCTCGAACGCAAACCGCACCCGGATTCGGACCACATGTCGGTCTGCAGGGTGGATGTCGGGCAGGGCGAGCCGATTCAGATCGTCTGCGGCGCTCCGAACTGCGACGCGGGCAATGTGGTGCCCGTGGCGACCATCGGCACGGTGTTCCATACCCCGGAAGGGGATTTCAAGATCAAGAAGTCCAAGCTGCGCGGCGTCGAGTCGATGGGGATGATGTGCAGCGAAAAGGAGCTGGGGCTTTCGGACAATCACGAAGGGCTGATGATCCTCGATTCGTCGCTGAAGCTCGGCACGCCGGTCGAAACCCTGTTCCCCGGCGACACCCGGATCGAGGTCGAAGTCACGCCGAACCGCCCCGACTGGCTGTCGATGTGGGGCGTGGCGCGCGACGTCTCCTGTCTGCTGGATACTCCGGCGAAGCTGCCGGAGATCACGGTGCCGGAGTGCGACATCCCGGCTCCCGGTCTGGTGACCGTCGAAGCCCCGGACCTCTGCCGGCGCTATATCGGCCGCGTGATCAGAAACGTGAAGGTCGGCCCCAGCCCGAAGTGGCTGGTGGAACGGCTGGAAAGCATCGGGCTGCGTTCGATCAACAACGTGGTCGACGTGACCAACTTCGTGCTGATGGAGCTGGGGCAGCCGCTGCACGCGTTCGACCTCGATAAACTGGAGGGCAAACGCGTGGTCGCGCGCCGGGCGAAGCCGGGCGAACAGATCACCACGCTGGACGGCAAGACCCTGACGCTGCAGGAGCGCCATCTGGTGATCGCGGACGCGGTCAAGCCGATGGCGCTGGCGGGCGTGATGGGCGGCGAATACTCCGGTGTGACCGAAGCGACCACCGACGTGCTGCTGGAGAGCGCGGTGTTCTTCCCGTCGAACATCCGGGCGACCAGCCGCGAGCTGGGCATTTCCAGTGATTCGAGCTACCGTTATGAGCGCGGCGTGGATTACGACATGGCTTCTCTGGCCAGCGACCGCGCGGTGCAGCTGATCCTGGCGACCGCCGGCGGCGAACTGGCTTCCGAAAAGGTCGATGTGAACTCCGGCCGTCCCGCCGAAAAGGTGATCCCGTGCTGTTTCGACCGCATCCGCAGTCTGATCGGCGCGGAGGTCTCCAACGAGCGGATCGCGGACATCTTCCGCAAGCTCCATTTGAAAGTGGACGATGTGACTTCCGGGGGCTGCACCGTGACCGCCCCGCTGTTCCGGCTCGATCTGGAGCGCGAGGCGGACCTCGCCGAGGAGGTGGCGCGGATCAACGGGCTGGACCGGATTCCTGAAATTCCGGTCGCCGCGAAGATGTGCGGCTCGATCCGCGAGGACGCCTATCAGGCGCTCCAGACCCTGCGGGACCGGGTGATTGACCTCGGTTTCTACGAGTGTATGCATTACAGCATGGTCAATGTGAATTCGGCGCTGGCGGATCGCCGCTTCCGGCGCGAGGACCTGATCGAGCTGAAGAATCCGCTGAGCCTGGAGCTGGCGGTGCTGCGGCCGGGGCTGCTCGGCGAAATGCTCGGCACGATCGAGCGCAACATCTCCCGCCGCAATCTGAACCTGCGGCTGTTTGAAGTCGGCAAGGTGTTCTGCGGGAATGCGGAGCTGTTCCCGGAGGAGCGGTTCGAGCTGTGCATGGCGCTTTCGGGCCTGCGGCAGCCGGAACGGTATTCGGCGGAGCTTAAGGAAGAGTACGACTTCTACGACCTCAAGGGGGCGCTGGAGTCGCTGTTCGAGCTGGCGAATGTGAAACGCTATAAATTCGTGGCGGCGGACGACCCCCGGTTCCGTCCCGGCCGTGCGGCCGAGGTGTGGATCGAGGGGAAGAAGGCCGGTCACTTCGGCGAACTTGCGGCGGACCTGACCAGAGGATGGCGGACCTCCTATCCGGTGTTCGCGGCGCAGCTCGACGTGGAGGTGATCGTGAACGCCGACCACGGCCGGAGCTACTATGTGCCGTTCTCGCTGTTCCCGGCGACCAGCCGCGACGTCGCGTTCGTGGCGGACGAAAAACTGGAACACGGCGCGATCCTCGAATTCATCCGGCGCAGCAAGCCGGCGGACCTCGAATCGGTGCGGCTCTTCGACATCTTCGTCGACGACAAGCTCAAGGCGGAGCATAAAAAGAGCATGGCGTACCAGTTGACCTTCCGCAATGCGGAGCGGACGCTGACCGACGCCGAAGTCAATTCGCGCTTTGAAAAGCTGCGCGAGAAGCTTGCGAAGGAGCTGAAAGTGGAATTGCGCTGAAAAGCGTTTGGAATAATTCCTGTGATTCGGAGCAATGCCGGCTCCGGCGGATGATGGAATCCGCCGGGTCGGCGTTGAGTGCGGATGGCGGGAATATGACGGAAGAACGGAAATTCACATATAAGATTGGGAAGGAATACTGAATATGGCGAATAACAAATCTGCCGGTACGGTGTTTGAAGGCAGCCTGGAGGCCCGGGGGCTCAAGTTCGGGATCGTGTGCGCGCGGTTCAACGACTTCTTCGTCAGCAAATTGCTGGACGGCGCGATGGATGCGATCGTGCGCCACGGCGGCGACGCGAACGATGTTTCGGTCGCCTACGTGCCGGGCTCCTATGAGATCCCGTTTGCGATCAAGAAGATGCTCAGGACCGAAAAGTACGACGCGATCCTCGCGCTCGGCGTGGTGATCCAGGGGGCGACCGCCCATGCCGGATACATCAACTCCGAAGTCGCGAAGTGCCTCGCCCAGCTCGGACTGGAGTTCGGCGTGCCGGTCACCTACGGGATGATCACCGCCGAGAACCTCGAACAGGCGATCGAACGCAGCGGCACCAAAGCCGGAAACAAGGGTGTGGATGCGGCGCTGGCGGCGATCGAAATGGCCAACCTGAATAAAGCGATCCGGTAAGGCTGTATATGTTCGACGACGAAGTTAACGATCAGGCCGGTTTCAAACCCCATGCGAAGCGGCTGGGGCGCGAGCTGGCGATGCAGTATCTGTTCCGCTGCGACATGCGCGATGAGCTGCCCTCGGCGGCGACGTTCGGCCAGTTCTTCGAGGAGGTGCGTGAGCAGCACGCGCTGCAGGAAAACCGGCTGGCCCGCAAGGGGCGCGAATACGCGCAGCAGCTTTACAACAATGTGGCGGTCCACAAAGAGGAGATCGACGCGACGATTCAGGCCCGTTCGGAGAACTGGGAGTGGGACCGGCTTTCGGTGGTCGACCGCAATATCATGCGGATCGCGGTCGCCGAGATGCTGTACGAGGAGGAGGTCCCGCCGGTGGTCAGCATCGACGAGGCGGTGGAAATCGCCCGCGACTACTCCGGCGAAGCGGCCGGAAACTTCATCAACGGTGTATTGAACGGTGTCAAGGACACCTTGAAGCGTTCGCCCCGCGGCGATAAAAGGAAGCCTGCGGCGGAGTGACGGATTTTTATACGGGGGATTGCAGATGAAATCGATTTTTTCCATCTTCAAGCGGGGGCTGGAGAAGACCACTACCAAAGTGACGCGCACGATCGCCGGGATGTTCACCGGGATCAAGGCGCACGGCGCGGCCTCCTTCGACGACCTCGAAGCGATGTTGATCCAGGCGGATTTCGGGGTGCCGGCTTCGCTGCGGATCGTCGGCGACATCCGGGACCGGTATGAGCGCGGCGAAATTGCGACCGACGCCGATCTGGTCAAGGTGGCGATGGAGACGGTGACGACGATTCTGAACTCCCGCGTCCGCCCGGTCAACTTCGCGCCGGAGGGCAAGCCGACCGTGATCCTGATGGTCGGCGTGAACGGCAGCGGCAAGACCACCACGATCGGCAAGCTGGCCGCGCGGCTCAAGGCGGAGAATAAGAAAGTGATCCTGGCCGCCTGCGACACTTTCCGGGCGGCGGCGGTCGAACAGCTCCAGTTGTGGGGCGAGCGGACCGGCTGTCAGGTGGTTTCGGCGAAGCACGGCGCGGACCCGGCCAGTGTGGCGTTCGACGCGACGCAGGCGGCGCTGGCGCGCGGCGCGGATTTCCTGCTGATCGACACCGCCGGGCGGCAGCACAACCAGAAAGGGCTGATGGATGAGCTTGCGAAAATCCGCCGTTCGATTGAAAAGGTCTATCCCGGCGCGCCGCACGAGGTGTGGCTGACCGTGGATGCGAGCCTGGGCGGCAACGTGGTGAATCAGGCCCGCGAATTTACGAAGACCACCGGCGTGACCGGTCTGGTGCTGACCAAGCTGGACGGCACCGGCAAGGGCGGCATGGTGGTGGCGCTGCATCAGGAGTTCGAGCTGCCGACCTTCTTCATCGGTTTCGGCGAGCAGCCGGAGGATCTGCAGCCTTTCAGTGCGGAATACTACGCCGGAGCGTTGTTCGGCGAAGAGAGCAAGTGACGCGGCAAGCGTCCGATACAGGAACTGAACCAAACGAGGGATATGAGCGAGTCTGTCAGATGTGACCAGAAGTTTATGCTGGAGGCGCTGGCCCTGGCCAGAATGGGATGGGGCCTGACCAGTCCGAATCCGATGGTCGGCGCGGTGATCGTCCGCGACGGCGAGATCATCGGGCGCGGCTATCACTGCAAAGCCGGGGAGCCGCATGCCGAAATCAACGCGTTGATCGATGTGGAAAAGCACGGGCTTGACGCGAAGGGCGCCACCATCTATGTGACGCTTGAACCGTGTTCGACGGTGGGCCGCACTCCGGCCTGCACCGATGCGATCAGGGCCGCCGGCATCAGCCGGGTGGTGATCGGTTCGCTGGACCCGAATCCGAAACATGCCGGGCGCGGCGTCCAGCTGCTCGAAGAGGCGGGCATTCAGGTCACCGTCGGCGTCGAGCGTGCCGCCTGCGGCGAGATCAACCGGCCGTTCTTCAAGTGGATCACCACCGGCCGCCCCTTCGTGATCCTGAAAATGGCGATGACATTGGACGGCAAGATCGCGACCGCCGACGGCGAATCCAAGTGGATCACCGGCCCCGACGCGCGGCGGCGGGTGCAGCAGCTCCGGCGGCTCAGCGACGCGATCATGGTCGGCGGCGAAACCGTCCGGCAGGACCGTCCGCTGCTGACCGTGCGCGAACCTGACTCCTGGCCGTGCCAGCCGTTGCGGCTGATCGCCAGCCGCAGCATGGACGAGGAGGAGCTTGAGGAGTATTTTCCCGACGGCAACGCCGAACTGGTCCGGCTGGAAAGCGAGGAGGACTGGGGACGGCTGCTCGACGAACTCGGCAAACGCGAGATCACCTGTCTGCTGATCGAGGGGGGCGGCGAACTGGCGGCCTCCGCGTTGCAGGCGTGGGCGGTCGATTATGTGGAGTTCCATATCGCTCCGAAGCTGCTCGGCGGGCGGGACAGCCGTCCGGTGCTGGGCGGCGACAATCCCGATTCGATGGCGCTTGCGCAGCAGCTGCACCGGGTCAAGGTCACCCATTACGGCGAGGATATCGCGATATCCGGATATTTGGAGGAATAGCAGGTGTTTACCGGTCTGGTCGAAACAGTGGGAACCCTTTGCGGGCGCGGCGCGGAACGGCTCCGCATCCGTCCGGCGAAGAAGCTGGAGGCGCTGAGGTACGGCGAAAGCGTCGCCGTGAACGGCTGCTGCCTGACGCTGGAACGGGAGCTGCCGGACGGGACGCTGGAGTTCTACACCCTCTCCGAAACGTTGAAGCGGACCAATCTCGGACTCCTGCCGGTCGGCGCGAAGCTCAATATGGAGCGGGCGCTGCGGCTCGGCGACCGGCTGGGCGGCCATATCGTCTCCGGCCACGTCGACGCGACCGCCGAGGTGATCTCGTATTCGAAGCGCGCCGACGGCGACTATGAGTTGAAGCTGACGTTGCCCGCATCGCTGGCCCGCGAAGTGGTCGAAAAGGGCAGCGTCGCGATCGACGGCGTGTCGCTGACGGTGGTGGAAGTCGGGGAAACTCATTTTACCGTGCACCTGATTCCGGTCACGCGCAGCGATACCGCGCTGGCCGAACGGGAGCCGGGTTCGACGGTGAATCTCGAAGGCGACGTGATCGGCAAATATGTGATCCGGCAGCTGGAATTCCGTTCCGGTGCGCCGGAGCGCCGGGAGTCGTCGATTTCGATGGACACCCTGCGGGAGGCCGGGTTCCTATGACGGTCCGGCTCGGCATCGGCATCGATCGCGAAGGGGCGCTGCTGGCGCTGCCCGACCATCTGCCGCCGGAGTTCCGGGAACTGGAATTCTCCGGCGAGATGCTCGACAGCAGCACGGCGCGCCGCCGGGTCAACCGGTTCGCTCCCGACCGGCTGGCGCTGTCGGTACACGATCTGGTGCCGCCGGAGCTGGCGCGGCTGGTGCCGACCCAGAAACTGGCGCTGCAATTGGAGTTCACGAAGCTCTTCCGGGCGCGCTGCCGCCGGGCGGCGGAGTTGAAGGCGCAGGAGATCGGCGTGTCGTTCGATCTGGAAACGGCGTTCGGCGACGCCCGGTATGCCGCGGAGCTGATGCGGCTGCTGCGGGCGTGCTGGGGGATTCTGGCGGAGTTCCGCCTGACGCTGCGGTTTTCGCTGCGGCTGCCGCCGGAGCCGGGAAAGCCGGAGTTGTCGCGGTTCGTCGAATTCCGCCGGAGTTGTCTCTGCCCCGCGGTGGCGTTCGCGCTGGAGCTGCATCCGCTGGAACCGGGGATGGCGCGGCTGAATAAAGAGGCGTTGAAGCCGCTGCGGTTCTGCAATGAGCTCTGGCGACTGGAATTTTCGATGGCGGAACGGCGCCAGGTGGATTTTGAGGCGGTGAACCGGGTTTTGAAGGAGTCCGGCGAGCTGCTGCCGGGGCCGCGGCGGGTGATTCTGGCTCCCGCGTGGTTCAACGGCGAGGAACGGCAGTTGAAAAGTCTGGTCAATATGGCCGCTCCGCTGCTGGGAAAACAGGAAGCTGCAATACCCGAAGAGGAAGAAGGAGGGTTGTTATTATGCTGAATCTCGGAGTGAATATCGATCATGTCGCGACGGTCCGCCAGGCCCGCATGGCCGCGAAGCCGGAGCCGCTGGAGGCCGCCATGCTCGCCGAAAAAGCCGGGGCGTGGGGCATCACCGCGCACCTGCGCGAGGATCGCCGTCATATGCAGGACGCCGATCTGGCGCTGCTGGCGAAACAGGTGCGGCGGCTGAATATGGAGATGGCGGTCACCGACGAGATGGTCCGCATCGCGCTGGAACTCAGGCCTCACAGCAGTTGTCTGGTGCCGGAAAAGCGGCAGGAGCTGACCACCGAGGGCGGCCTCGACGTCGCCGGGCAGCTGGAAAAGGTCGGCAGGGCGGTCGAAACCCTGAAGGCGGCGGGCATCGTGGTCAGCCTTTTTATCGATCCCGACCTTGCCCAGCTCGACGCGGCCGCGAAGGCCGGCGCCGACTATGTGGAGTTGCACACCGGCACCTATTCCAACACCGCCGGAGCCGCCCGCGCCGCCGAGCTGGAACGGCTGAAGAAGGCGGCGGAGTATGCCCATAAGCTCGGCATCCGGGTCAACGCCGGCCACGGCATCGACTACGAAAACATCGACGGCATTCTGGAAGTGCCGCATTTGTGCGAACTGAACATCGGCCACTCCATCGTCGGGCGCGCGATCATGGTCGGCATGGAGCAGGCCGTCCGCGAGATGATCGAACTGATGAAGCCTTACCGGTTCTGATTCCGCGATGGCTCACGCACGGCAGACCGGATTCCTGAAAAGTTCGCTGGGGGTGGCGTTCGCGACGCTGCTGAGCCGGGCGCTCGGACTGGTCCGTGTGATGTTCGAGGCGCGGGTGCTCGGCGGCGGCAGCGTCGCGAGCGCGTGGTTTCTCGCCTTTTCGATCCCGAACCTCTTCCGGCGGCTGCTGGGGGAGGGGGCGCTCGGAACCGCATTGATCCCGCTGGTCGCGCAGGCGGAGGCGGAGCACGGCCCCGACAAGGTGCGGCGCGACCTCGGCGTGGTCTTTGCGGTGCTGAGCCTGATTCTCGCGCTGGTGGTCGCACTGATCGCCGGAGGGGCGCTCGGGCTGCGCGCTTTCGCCCGCTCCGAAACCGGTGCGGCGATGTTTCCGCTGCTTGCGACGGAGCGCATGCAGCTGGTGCTGGCGATCCTGCCGCTGCTGATGCCGTACGCATTCTTCATCTGTCTGGTCGGCGTGGTCGGCGCGGTGCTGAATACCCGCAAGGAGTTTGTGCTGCCCGCACTGGGGGCGCTGCTGCTGAATTTCTTCCTGATCGGCGGGCTGGGCTGGGGATACTATCGGGCGATTCCGCCCGCCGGATTGCCGCAATTCCTGAATGTGCTGTCGTTTCTGGTGCTCGGTTCGGGGGCGCTGCAGCTGGTGTTGATGCTGCTGCTGCTGTGGTATCACGGCCGCTTCCCGTCGCTGAAGCGGGAGAGCTTCCGGGACTGCGCGATCCTGAAACAGCTCTGGAAGCTGGTGCTGCCCGGCATGATCGGCGGCGCGGCGCTGCAGATCAGTTTTCTGGTGGACCGGATGCTGGCGATCTGGCTCGGGCCGCAGGCGGTTCCGGCGCTGAACAACGTGGACCGGATCGTCGACCTGCCGATCGGCATTTTCGCGCTCGCGCTCGGTTCGGTGCTGATGGCCAATATGGCGCAGGCCGCCGCGCGGGGCAGCCGCGAGGAGCTGGCGGAGGATCTGGTGTTCAGCCTGCGCCACGTCTACTTCGTGTGCATTCCGATGGCGGTGCTGGTGATGCTCTTCTGGCAGCCGCTGATCCGGATGCTCTGCCTCGGCGGCAATTACACCGAAAGCGATCTGGAGGCGACCCGCTATGTGGCGATTTTCTACGGCGCCGGGATTCCGTCGTTCTGCGTGCTCAAGGTGGTGCTGCCGGTCTACTATGCGCGCAAGATGATGAAGATTCCGCTCTACTCCTCGCTGGTCTCCATCGCGTGCAACATCATCCTGAACCTCTGTCTGATGTGGACGCTGAAACAGGGCGGCATAGCGCTCTCCACGGTGCTCGCGTCGATGCTGAACAACACGATCCTGATCACGCTGCTGCACCGGGAGGGCTTCAATCTGCAGGGGCGGCTGATGCTGCTGACCGGGCTGCGTTCGCTGCTGCTGGCCGGAGCGGTCGGCGTCGGGTTGTATTTCCTGTATCCGCAGTTGCGCCGGATGCTGGAGTTGCCGTGGTTCGGGGAGTTTCCGGCCTTCGCGGCGCTGATGGCGCTTTTCGGCGGCCTCTACTTCGGCGCAAGCTTCCTGCTGCGCGCCGCCGAGCCGCGCGAGTTCTTCGACATCGTGCGCCGCCGGAAAAAAACGGAGAAGCTCTAAAGCAGGAGCACCAGCGAACCGCCGACGATCAGCAGCCCGCCGACGATCACATTCCAGCTGACCTGTTCGTGCAGCACGACGATGCCGAGGAAGATCGTGATCGCGACGCTGAGCTTGTCGATCGGCGCGACTCTGGAGGCGTCGCCGGTCTGCAGCGCCTTGAAGTAGAAGAGCCATGACAGGCCGGTCGCGATGCCGGAGAGGACCAGAAAGAGCAGATTGTGTCCGGTCAGCTCCCGGAGCTTGCCGCCGATGCCGGTGGCAAACACGACTCCCCACGTGATCGCGAGGATCACCGTGGTCCGGATCGCGGTGGCGAGGTTGGAGTCGATATCCCGGACGCCGACCTTGGCCAGAATGGCGGTCAGCGCCGCGAACACGGCGGAGAGCAGCGCGTAATATTTCCACATGTCACAGAATCCTCCCATGAAAAAAACGGTTCCGGTACTATACTGCCGCGGAACCGTTTTTTCATCCCCGGATGACCAGATTTTAATCGGAGGAGGGCGATGAAACGGTGCAGTTTTCCGGCGCGAACGGTCCGCCCTGAAACCGTACCGGCGGAGTCGGTTCAGGAACGGCGGCGAGGTTTTCGACGGTGATATCGCCGCTGCGGAGCTTGGCGTTGCCGCCGCCGATTTCAAACACGGCGGCAAGCGGGTGCGCCGCCGTGACTTCGACCTGGTTCCACTGCAGGCCGCGGCTTTGCAGCAGCCGGATCGCGAAGGTGCCGGGGTTGTTTTCCCGGTTGATTCCGGCCAGTTTGAACTCCCGGAAAGAGCTGTCGAAGGTCTGGCGCACGAAGACGGCTCCGGCCGGAGTTCCGGTGATGTCGACCTTCCGCAGGTCGAGGCCGCGGCACTTCTGGATCTCCAGCATGCCGCCGGTCAGGGCCACGCCGTCCAGCCGGGTGCGGTTCGCCGCGAGCCGGGCGGACTCCTCCGGCTTGACCGGGGCGTCGTTGCCGATCAGCAGGAAAGGCGCTCCCGCGATCGCCGCTTGTTCCACGGCGCAGTCGCGGAAGGTGCGGAACCGCCAGCGGCAGCCGTCGGTGCGGAAATTCTTCAGCCGGACGCCGGAGACGCCGCTCAGGTGGACGCTGTCGTTGCGGCAGCCGGAGATGGCGAAGTTTTCGCACTTCACGTCGAATCCGGCGAACCTGGGATCGTCCAGTCCGGCGTTGAACTGCCAGACGTAGAAGCCGGTGTCGCAGTTCCTGAGCTTCACGTCACGGATTTCGATGCCGCGGCCGGCGAGGTACTGCCACTTGTGGCGCGCTCCGACGGCTCCGGCGTCGACGATGATGCCGGAGCTTTTGCCTTCGACTTCGACATTGGAAATTTTCAGGTCTTTCGCTCCCGCGATCCGGATGCCGTTGGCGCGGCCCCCGGCGGAACGGATGTTGGCCGCGCTCGAATTGGAATTGTTCCATTCGCCGAGATCGGGCAAAGAGAACACGGTGCCGGTTTTGCCGGTGAATTCCGGCGCGTAATAGGTCACGAACGCGAGTGTGTCGTCGCCGGTCTCCTCGCCGGTCACTCCGTCGACCGTCACGTTGCGGCAGGCGTTGAAGTGCAGCCCGTCCGCCCAGCTGTTTTTGACCGTGAAATTCCTGACCGTCACGTCGGAGCAGCCCATCAGCACGGCTCCGGTCTGGGCGGAGGCTTCGACCCGGCAGTTTTCAAGCCGGATGCTGCGCAGGGTTTTGCCCTCCTGCGGGAACCCCTCGAAGCGCAGGCCGTCGCCCATGCTGCGGCGTCTGGGCCTGTTTTTCCAGACGATGCTGACGTTGTACAGTTCGATGTTTTCGGCGGGAGCGCGGAAGGTGAGGCCGTGGCCGCCGCCGTTGCCGTCGGCTTCGAGGTTGTCCATCAGCAGCACCGCGCCGGGGGCGAAGTTGATCCTGACGTTGCTGACGCCGTCGAATACCGGACCGCCGCGCCGGGTGCCGATCCGGTAGGTTCCCGCCGGAAAATCGAGGGTGCCGCCGCCGTCGGCTTTCAGGCGTTCGGCCGCTTTGCGAAGTGCGGCGGAGTCGTCGGCGACGCCGTCCCCGGCGGCCCCGAAGGTTTTGATGTCGAGCCCGGCAAGCAGCATGGCCGCGGGCAGTGAGGCGCAGAGAAGGGTGCAGGTGAATTTCATTTGAGGAGAACTCCGTTGAGCTGGATGGTTTCACTGTCGGAGACCGCTGGAGCCGCCGCAGTGCGGAAGCCGCGCAGCTCCACGTCGCGGCTGGTCCGGATCGTGACGGCGGAGTCGGTGCGGCTGTCGGTCAGCGTCAGCCCGGCGATCCGGTCGATCGACAGCGGGGCGTTGCGCAGGTCAAGCCCGGTCAGGTGCAGGTTCCCGGCGGCGACTTCGGCGGGGGAGGAGGCTTCGACCGGTTTCGGCTCCATATTACGCTCGTAGCCGAAGAATCTGCTGCCCTGAATGCCGAGCAGTTCCAGCGGCGCGCCGGTCAGGGAGAGGTTGGTGAAAGCGATGCGGCCGCGCAGGTTCCGCAGCCTGATCCGGCTGTCGGAACGGACGTTGGAGAGGGTCACGCCGGCGACGCTCTGGATGTCGATGCCGAGCCCTTTGATCCGGCTGACATTCAAATTGTTGACATTCAGCGCGAACTCCCAGTTTTCGGCGGGGGCGTCGGGCAGGATGTTCAGACTGCGCACGATCAGTCCCATGTCGCAGTCGCGGATCGAGGCGTTGGAGATGTTGATATTGCGCGAGGCGAGGTAGCCCCAGCCGACCGCGCGGCTCTCCGTGGTGGCGCGGGCCGCATCGAGCTGGATGCCCGCCCATTTCCCGGAAACCGCGATATTGGAGACATTGATGTTGAACCCGCCGGAGATGCGCATCCCGTTGGCGTGCCCGCCGTGCGAAGTGATGTTGACCGCGTTGCTGTCGGAGTTGCACCACTCGTTCAGGTCGGGAAAGGAGAACACGGTGCCGGTTTGGCCGGTGAACTTTTCCGCGTAGTAGGTCACGAAGGCGAGCGTGTCGTCGCCGTTGCCGATGCCGCGCACCCCGTCGACGCTGACCCGGCGGCAGGCGTTGAAGTGCAGCCCGTCCGCCCAGGTGTTCACCGGGCTGAAGTTGTTCACGAAAATATCGGAGCAGCCCATGAACACCGCGCCGGTCTGCGGGCTGTTCTCACCGGTGCAGTTCAGCAGGTAAATGCGGGAGATGGTTTTCGCGTCGTCGGGGAAGCCCTCGAACCGGAACGCGTCGCCGGAACTGCGCGAGCTCGCCTTGACCGCCCACTTCACATGGACGTTTTCGAGCCGGATGTTGGCGGCGGGGCCGCGGACCACGACGCCGTGGCCGCCGCCTTTGCCGTCCTTTTGCAGGTTGTCCATCAGCAGCACCGCGCCGGGGGCGAAGCGGACCGTGACGTCGGAGAGGCCGTCCAGCAGCAGTGCGGCGCGCCGCCGGGTGGTGATCCGGTATTCGCCGGAGGGGAAGTAAAGCTCGCCGCCGTTCCGGGCTTTGAGTTCGCGCACGGCCGCGTCCAGCGCGGCGGCGTTGTCGCCGGAGCCGTCGTTTTTCGCTCCGAACTTCGTCATGTCGATGACTGCGGCATTCATCATGATCCCTCCCAGCAGCAGTACGGTAGAACAAAAGAGGCGGCGGAATTTCATTTTTCGATCCCCCGGACAAATTCACTGGTCAGCGGCGCCATCGGCGCGCGGGCGGAATGGCCGTCATAGTACAGCACGTTGGTCGTGTTGGAGTGCGGGTAGTCAACCCGGGTCGACATATTGGCGGTCGTAAATTCAAAATTATCCCAGCCGTCGGTCAGTTGCGGCGCGATGGTGGGGCGCTTCAGCTTGGTGATCTTGAACGACCAGCCGTTTGCCTGCGTGGAAGAGCGGCCGTTGAATTCCTCGATGAAAGCGGTATCGTAGACGTAGTTGAAAGCGCGGTAGGTGCCGCCGTCGTACGCATGGGTGCGGCGTGCCCTGGGGCACTTCAGCACATTGTTGATGCGCCCGGCCGCCGCCGCTCCGCCGCCGCCGTCGTTGAAATTGAAATTTCCCTTGTTGATGGTCGGATCAATGGAGGAGAGATAAGGGATTACTCCGAAATACCAGCGCCCGTTGCCGAAATGGTTGGCGCGCGGGCCGGTGGCCCAATCCTGATTGTCCTGCGCGTATCCGAGGTGAGCAACGCCGATCTGCTTGAGATTGCTGACGCATTTGATGGCCTGCGCCTTGTCGCGAGCCTGGTTCAGCGCGGGCAGCAGCATCGCCGCGAGTATGGCGATGATCGCTATCACCACGAGCAGCTCAATCAATGTAAAAATTCGTTTCATATGTGGATCTCCTGTTATGATTTTACGGCAACCGAGTTGCGGACTGTCATCTGCATGTGCAAGGTTCGGCTCTCTTCGGGCCGGAAGGTTTTCTGTTGTTTGGCCAGCAGCAGCCGGACTGCGTGTTCCGCGACCTCCCGCACCGGGAAGCGGAAGGTGGTCAGGGGCGGAATGACTGTCGCGGCCTGCGGCACATCGTCGAAACCGACCACCGAAAGTTCCTCCGGGATGGAAAGCCTCTTTTCAAAAGCCCAGCGGTAGACGCCGAACGCCATCTGGTCGTTGCCGGTGAAGATGGCGCTGACCCGCTCCCGGCTGAAGATCGCTTCGGCTCCGGCAATGCCGCTTTCGATCGAATCCTCGCCTTCGAAGATCAGCCGGGAGGTGTGCGGTTCGCGGCGGTTCTCCATGAAAGCGGCGTAGACCGCGATGGAGGGGTCTGGCAGTCCGTAAAGCCGGGTGCGCGATGCGATATAACCGATCCGGCGGTGGCCGTTGCTCCAGAGGTATTCCAGCAGTTCGCGGGTCATCCCTTCGTAGTCGAGCCGCAGCGGGGCGGCCTTGTCGCGCAGATGGGTGACCACCGGAACCGTGCCGCACAGCAGCTCCGCCTCGTTGGAATCGATCTGCGGCAGCAGATTGATGATGCCGTCCACCAGTCCGGTTGAAAAGCGGCGCAGCATTTCGCGCCCCTTTTCGAGGTTCAGTCCGGTCAGCCCGACCACCGCCTCGTAGGAGTGGCGGGCCAGTTCGGCGGTCAGCGTGTCGATCAGCAGCGCCGGGCCGGGATTGCGGCACTCGTCCGCGACGATGCCGATCAGCCGGGTGGAGCTGTTCTTCATCGCCTGTGCGAAGAAGTTCGGCCGGTAGTCCAGCTCCCGGATCTTTTCAAAAATCCGTTGCTTGACCGCCGTGCTGATTTCGCGCTTGCCGCTGATCGCATGCGAAACGGTGCTCGGAGAAACTCCGACCGCCTTCGCCACATCGATGATTGTCGTTTTTTTCGTCATGATCCCGACTGGATTTCATATATCAATCAAAACGTTTTGATTGTTTCTTTTATTATGGATCAAAAGTTCCCGTTTGTCAATATCCGGATAGAAGAAATTGTACTTTTTTTGTGAAATCCGGTATGAATTTTACAAAAAGGGAATAAAACCCCCGCAAAAACGGCGGTGCTTGATTTTGGCCGCGGCCGGGGATATCTTATGAAGATGATGAAGTCAACTACGGGAATGCAACGGATGGAACATAAAAAGACAGCGGTGATCACCGGGGCTTCCAGCGGGCTCGGGGCGGCGATGGCCGCGGAGTTCCGCCGGAACGGTTTTCATGTCGTGGCTCTGTGCCGGAAAGCTCCGGCACAGGGGCTGGCCGATGAGTTCATCGCGGCCGACCTGACCGATCCGGAGGAGCTGCGGGCGGCGGCGAAGGAGATCGAAACGCGCTTCGGAGCGGTGGACGTGCTGGTCAACAATGCCGGGATCGGCTCTTACGCGACCTGGGAGGAGCTTTCCGACGCGGAGCTGCGGCGGGAGGTGGAACTGGATTTTCTCGCGCCGGTCGCGCTGACGAAGGAGCTGCTCGGCTGTGTGGCGGCGGCGCGGGGAGCGGTGATCAATATTTCCAGCGCGGCGGCTTATATCCCGGTGGCGTGCATGGGGGCGTACAATGCGGTGAAGGCGGCGTTGCGGATGTTTTCGGTCACGCTGCAGATGGAGGTGGCCGGGCGCGGCGTGCATGTGCTGAATGTGTGTCCGGGGCGGGTGGACACCGGATTTTCAAGCCGGGCCCTCGGCGGGCGCAAGCCGCCGGAGACGCCGGGCCGGACCAGCTCCAGCGCGGAGGTTTTCGCGCGGAAAGTGTTCAACGCATACCGGAAGCGGAAGCGGGAGCTGGTTTATCCCGGCTGGTATTGGTTTGCGATCGTGTTCGCGCGCTGGTTCCCCGGCTGCTGCGAGAGGATCAACCGCCGGATCTGGCAGCTGAAATAGCCGCTTTGCGCCTTGACAGAACTCCGCGCGGCGGGTATCTTATGGAAAAAGACAGTCAGCTAATACGGGATTTCCGATGAAGATCATCCATTTTTCCGATCCGCATGCCGGCGGTCCGGCCGAGGATTGGCTCGCCTATGTCGACAAACGCTGGGTCGGCGTGTTCAACTACAGATTCCGCCGCCAGTTCCGGCACGACATGTCCAAGCTGAAAAAAGCGGTCGACTATATCCTCGACGTGAAGCCGGATGTGGCGGTCTGCACCGGCGACCTGACCAGCACCGGCCAGCCCGGGGAGTTCGAGCAGGTGCGGCCGATCCTGCAGCCGCTGCGCGACTCCTCGATTCCGCTGCTCTATCTGCCCGGCAACCACGACTGTTACGTGAAGCGGCCGAAGTGTGTGCGCGCGGTCAATGAGATGGTCGAATACCTGTCGCGCGGCGACTACCGGTTCGCCGAACTGCCGCTGGTGCGGGAGTTCGCGGGCGTGGAGTTCCTGCTGCTGAACTGCAGCCGCCCCTCCAATCTGCTCTGCTCATGGGGCTTCGTCGATCCGCGCGATTCGGAGTATCTGGACCGGGTCTGTTCCGCGCCGAAACGGGGACCGCGGGTGCTGCTGTCGCACTATCCGATGTTCGAGGAACATCCGATCCTGCGGATGCGTCACCGGCTGTTCGGGCAGAAACGGATTCTGGAACTGATGAAAGAGGGTAAAATCGACCTGTCGCTGTGCGGCCATGTCCACCGGCCCTATCTGAAGGTCGATGAAAGGGGACGCGGCGAGAGCTGCGCCGGTTCCGTGACCCGCAACGGCAGCATGGTCGAAGTCGACTGCGATCCGGCCGGCGGGCCCTTCCGGTTCCGCACGATTGCGCTCTGAGGCGATTGCCGCCCAAGATTTCCGCGGTTTGCGGTTGCAAGTTGACGGCGGCGGCCTTATATTAAATGACGCCATGGGAATCTATTCGGAAAAATCAATACCGCGCTGGGCCGGGGTCATCATTCTGATCGCGGCTTTCATCGCCATTTATCAGCCGTGGCTGCTCGGCGACCGGGAGCTTTTCCGCCTCGAAGGGCTGTATGCGGTTTCGGCGACGGAATTCGACCCCTCCATGCCGATGGTGACCGCGCACGGCGTCGCAATCCAGAATGTATTTCCGTTCTTTCCGGCGATGGCTTCGGTCTTTCAGAAGGTGCTGGGCATGCCGATGGAGTTTTCACTCCGTTTTCTGTCCGTGCTGATGATGGCCGCGACGGCGGTGATCGTCTACTTCGCGGCAGCCAGCGAACGCTCCTACCGGGCCGGCCTGGTGGCCGCCGCGATGTACATCGGCACGTTTCTGGCGCTGGAGAAGGGGATCGAGGGATATCCGACCACGACCAACGCCTTCTTTTTATTGTCGGCGCAGTTGCTGTTCTTTCAGTTCGGCATCCGGCAGACCAACTGGAATGCGGCGTGGATCGTCGGTTCGGCGCTGCTGGCGATGGGGTTTTTCACCGGCGGCTTCCTGATCATTCTGTATTTCGTATTTCCGATGTTCTTCTTCCGCCGGCCGCTGTCGGTGAAGTCGAAGTTCAGGAAACCCGGATTTCCGGTGGGTGTGGCATTGCTGGCGGCGGCGGTGCTGGTCTGGGGGGCTCCATTCTGGCTGATGTCGCACCGGGTGCCGTTTCAGTATCTGGGCTGGGCGGATTCGACGCTGTGGGATTATATCAGTGAGGTGCTGCTTTTTCCGGTAATGCTGCCGGTCCGGCTGCTGCCGTGGGCGCTGATCGCATGGATGCCGTTTTGCGTGGCGCTTCAGGCGCTGGATACGACGCCGATTTTCAGCCGCTATCTGCGGACGCTGACCTTTGCGACGCTGGCGCTGCTGTGGCTGCTGCCGCAGGGAGAGCCGCGTGAGATTTTCTATTTGCTCGGGCCGCTGTCGATCCTGGTCGGAATCAATTACGAACTCGGAATCCGCCGCTATGGGATCAAGGTCCGCAAACTGCTGGTTTTCTGCGAATATTTCACGGTGGGGCTGGCGCTGGCGGTCGGCGGCATCTGCTTCGCGCCGGAACGGTGGCTGAGCTGGTTCATCAGTTTGAACAATACGCTGGATTTCCGGCTCGCCCCCGAATTCCGGCTGACGGCGCTGGTGGCCGTGGCCGTATTGCTTTCGCTGACCGTATTTCTGCACTACTCCCGCAAAACCCAGCCGGTCTGGCTGATTTTGCTGACGACTACGGCGGCGGCCGGGATTTTCTATGGGATTGTGATGCATCCCTACCGGGCGCAGGAGGAGGTGAAGCGGGAGTTCGGAACCACGATCCGGCGGGCGCTCGACGGACAGCCGGGCGGCACGTTGTACAAAAGCAATATCCTCGACCTTTACGGAGAACTTTTCTACTCCGGCGCGAAAGTGGTAAAGCTTCAGAGGCTGGAAGAACTGCCGGAGGATCAGGAGACGGTTTATTTGATCAGCACCGAATTTCCGCAGTATCCGGACCGCAGCTGGAGCAACCTGCTGCCGCCGGATTACTCCTACCGCAACCACCGCCTCTCTTTGTGGAAAGGAGTGAAGCGGGAACGCAAGGCGCAGCCCGCTCCGCTGATCTGATTCGGGCCGCCGCTATTTGATGTATGGTGACGGTGCGCGGAACGGCCTTGAACCGGAACTGCTTCCCGACGGCGGCGACGGCATCGAACTGTGCGGCGACGGCGACGGAGAGTTGCTGATATATGGCGACGGAGTACGCGGCGACGGCTTTTCTTCCGCCGGGGACGGAGCTGTATCCGGCTTTTCCGGCATATTGCTGAACGTGCGCCGCGATGAGGTGTCCGGAACCGGGGAGACCTGTCGGCTTACCGGTTTCGAGCTGCTTTCCGGATTTTCCGGCATTGCGGAATGGGCGGAACCGGCGTCGGGCGAGACGGCCACCGGTCCGACCACTTCTCCTTTGGCATTGTGAAGGAACATCGGAATTCCCGGTTTGCCGTCGGTCGAATTGAAGGTGGTTCCCGTCTTCGGATCATTGTAGATCACGGTGGAGCCGCTGCGGATCAGCATGGAGGCGTCTTTGCCGCCTTTCGGGGAAAGCACCAGATCCCCCGCCGGTACCGCTCCGGCCAAGTTGGCGCGGAGCGCCGCGGAAGAATCCGAGGAGAGCACGGCCGGGACATGGTGCGGCATCACATGGCCGATCACTTCCGGGACAGTGGTGTCCGGTCCCAGGATCAGTTTGCCCCAGGGCGGGGCGGGCGGCTCCGGAGTTTCTCCGGCGGCCAGTACTCCGCAGCAGGCTGCGGCCAGCAGAAATAAGCATGGTTTCATCATGACGACCTCCCGGTTCGCGTGTTTGCTGTTATTATAATTCAATGATCCGAATTTTTCAAGTCTCAAAAGTAAATTGACTTGACAGGCCGTTCAATTACGGCTATATTCATCTTCACGGTGAGATATTTCAAGAATTGAGGAGATATGGATTATGAGTGAACAATTTGAACCCCATCCAGGGGGCGGATACTATGCCAATACCGACTTTATGCCGGTGGACTCCTGGCGCATTCTGCGCATCATGTCCGAGTTTGTCGAATCCTTTGAAACGATGAGCCGGATGCCGGACAATCTGGTGGCGGTGTTCGGTTCCGCCCGGACTCCGGAGGATTCTCCGGATTATCAGGCCGCCCGGCAGACCGGCGCGATGCTGGTCAAAGCCGGCTACGGCGTGATCACCGGCGGCGGCCCCGGCATCATGGGGGCCGCCAACCGCGGAGCCAAAGAGGCGGGCGGCCGGGCGATCGGTCTCAATATCGAACTGCCGATGGAGCAGCATCCGAATGAGTATCAGACTGATTCGCTGTCGTTCCGCTACTTTTTCATCCGCAAAGTCTGCTTTCTGAAGTACGCGAGCGGAGTGATCGTGTTTCCCGGCGGTTTCGGCACGCTGGATGAGCTTGCGGAAGTGCTGACCATGATCCAGACCCGCAAGATCAACCCGATTCCGGTCATCCTTGTAGGCAAGAAGTTCTGGAACGGTTTCCTGCATTGGATCAAGGAAACCCTCGTCTCGGCGGGGATGATTTCCGAGTTTGATCAGGGGCTTTATCATCTGGTCGACTCCGCCGAAGACGCGGTTTCCTATTTGCAGGCCTGTCACCGCTACGGCCGCAACGGCACCGTGCGTTCCGAAAACAAGTGAGCGGGGGCGCCCGCTGCCGGCCCGCCGCAAATCAGGACGGGGTGGCTTATTGGGGGATAAACTCTCAGGCGCCGGCGAGGGGAACCGGGAGAGGTGCGCGACATCTCCCCCGGAGCTATTCGAAAAGCGCCGATCCCGTGCTCACTACCCTCCGGATCTTCTGAACTGCTGTTTTCCTGGACGAGGAATTCAGAGTTGCAGCGCGACGATCATCGTGTAGATTTTGGAGTCGATGCCGACTCCTTCGGATTCCTGACGTTTCACGAATTCGGCCAGATGAGTGCGGGAAACCCGGAAACACTCGATGCACTCGCTGTCTTCCGGATGCGGAGTCGCATTCCGGTTCCGGGGAGCGTCTCCGTCGACTTCCATGGTCACCAGTGAAATCGCTTCGCCGGTAAGCCCGGGGGAACTGTAGCCGGGCAATGAGACGGAGAGCACTTTCCCGTGATAACCGGTCTCTTCGTAAAGCTCGCGGACTGCGGTTTCTGCGGGCGTTTCGCCCGGATCGATCAGACCGGCGGGGAATTCCAGCATCAGCCTGCCCGTCGGCGGGCGGAACTGGCGCACGAGGAGAATCTCGTCATCCGGCACGATCCGGGCGATGATGAATACGGCGGAAGCCTCGCCGTCACGGTCCACGGCTTCCCAGTGGCGGAGGCGCCCCCGGTCGTCCTGGAAGGACAAATCTTTCAGCACCAGAAACTTTCCGGCGCCGATCACACTGCGGGACAATATTTTTTGCTGCATGGCACAATCCATAAAATTACTGAATTTCTTTTAAGATGCACTTGCAAAATGGAGATTTCAAGTTAAGTTAAAATAAAATCTTTTCAAATCCTATTTCCAAGCAATTCAATAAGCCACTCCACGGCGGCGGTATCATCGGCAGCCGAGGACGCGAGAGAAGTTTTTATTTTTATGATTTTGGGAATTACCGGCGCGTTCGGCTGCGGTAAAAGTGCCGTCCTGTCGCATTTTGCCGCACGGGGCTGGCAAACCGCCGATGCCGATCAGCTTTGTCATGAATTCTATCAGGAACGCGATCCGTCGTTTCTCTCGGCCCTGACCGGACGCTGGGGAAAACAGGTGCTTGACGCCACCGGCGGTGTAAATCGCCGCGCGTTGGGGAAAATCGTCTTTTCGGATCCGGGAGAACTGGCCGAACTGACCCGGTTGATCTACCCGCGGCTCGGAGAGAAACTGAGGACGCTGACCGGCTCGTGGAAAGAACGTGAACTGAATGGAGCGGTCGAGGTTCCGCTGCTCTATGAAGAACGGTATGAATCGTGGTTTGACGCGACGGTTGCCGTCTGGGCGGCAAAAGAGGTCCGCCATGCCCGGCTGACCGCCGCGCGCGGCTTTACCGCCGCCGAGATCCGGCAGCGGGAAGACCGGCAGCTGGCTTCCGACGTGAAGCTGGAGCGCGCGGACTATGCATTGATCAACAACAGCAGCCGCGAAGAGCTTGAACGCCAGATCGATCTGCTTATCAGTCAATTACAATTAAGGTAACGAAAACATGGATGAAATCACCGAACTTCTTCCGGCCGGCGAGGCCGGAAGCGAAACTTCACAGCCCGCAGCCCCGAAACGCCGCGGCCGCAAACCCAAAGCCAAGACTGCTCCCGCGGAAAAAAGCGAGACGGAATCCGCCGAAAAACTGACCGCCGACCTGCCGTTCATCCCGGAGCCGGAAGCGGTTCCCGCCGCTGCGGCTGCGGAACCGGTTGCCGCTCCGGCCGACCAGCAGGCTGAAGTAGCGGCGACCTCCGATGCGGTGATGCGCGAACTTCTGCTGGAGGAGCTTTCGGAACCCGCCCGCGAAACGCCGGTCCGCAAACGTCAGGAGAACTCCGCGGAGGAGAACGGTCAGGCGGCTCCCCGCCGTGGGCGCCCCCGTCGCGAAAACAACAATCGCGACAATAACAACCGTGAAAACCGCCAACCCCGGGAATTCCAGGAGAACGGCAACCGTGAGCCGCGCGAAAACAACAAACGCGAAAATTACAATAAGCGGGAAAACTACAACAACCGCGAGCCTCGCGAAAATTATAACGGCAACCGCGAACCGCGCGAAAACTATAACGGCAACCGCGAACCGCGTGAAAATTATAATAACCGTGAGCCGCGCGATGAACAGCGCGAAGAGCCGCAGCGCGATCATATCGGTCCCTCGCTGAACATCAGCGAGCTTCAGGAAAAGTCGATGCAGGAGCTTGCCGTGATGGGGGCCGAACTCGGCATCGAGGGCATCGGCGCGCTGGATAAGTCGACGCTGGTGTGCGAGATTCTGCGGGCCAATGCGGAAAAATGCGGCCAGATGTTCGGCTCCGGCTACCTCGAAGTGTTGCCGGACGGTTTCGGCTTCCTGCGGTCGCCCTCCTACAGCTATCTGCCCTGTTCCGAGGACATCTATCTGTCGCCGTCGCAGATCAAGCGTTTCGCGCTGAAAACCGGCGACTTCATCGCCGGCCAGATCCGTACCCCGCGCGAAAAGGAACGCTTTTTCGCGATGCTGAAGGTCGAGAGCATCAACAATGACTCGCCCGAACGCAAGAAGGAGATCATCCCCTTCAACAGCCTGGTCCCCTACTTCCCGACCCAGCGGCTGGTGTTGGAGCGCGATCCTGCGGATTATTCCACCCGGATCGTCGACCTGGTCACGCCGATCGGCAAAGGGCAGCGCGGCCTGATCGTCGCTCCGCCCCGCACCGGAAAGACCGTGCTGCTCCAGAAAATCGCGAACAGCATCCGCGCCAACAACCCGGAGGTCAAGCTGATCATTCTGCTGATCGACGAACGCCCCGAGGAAGTCACCGACATGATGCGCAGCGTCGACGCCGAAGTGGTCAGCTCCACCTTCGACGAGCCGCCGGAGCGGCACGTTCAGGTCGCCGAAATGGTGATCGAAAAGGCCAAGCGCATGGTCGAATACAAACAGGATGTGGTGATCCTGCTCGACAGCATCACCCGTCTCGCCCGCGCCTACAACACGCTGCAGCCGCACAGCGGCAAGATCCTGACCGGCGGTGTGGACGCGACCGCGCTGCACAAGCCGAAGCGGTTCTTCGGAGCGGCGCGCAACATCGAGAACCACGGCAGTTTGACCATCATCGCGACCGCGCTGGTGGAAACCGGCAGCCGCATGGACGACGTGATCTTCGAGGAGTTCAAAGGCACCGGCAATATGGAACTGCACCTCGACCGCAACGTTTCCGACCGGCGCATCTACCCGGCGATCAATGTGGAAAAATCGGGCACCCGCAAAGAGGAGCTGCTGCTCCATCCGGATGAACTCAACAAGGTGTGGATCCTGCGCAAGGCGATCAACGGCGTTCCGCCGGCGGAAGCGATGGAATTGCTGCTCGGCCGCCTGAAGAAGGTCAAGACCAACATCGAATTTCTGTTGACGCTTCAACCCGGGAACAACTGATTTTCCGGCAACTCGAAAGGGAAACGATTATGGCGGACCTGCGTAAAAAAAATTCGACGGTGTCGGCGTATCTGCTCTTTCTCGTGGTCCTGCTGGCGGTGGCCGCCGCGGCGATCATGCTGTGGCCGGTCTATCAGGATTACCGGAAGAAGCAGACCGAGCTCAACGACCTCAACGCCCGGCTCAATGACCGCAGGGAGGAGTCGGCGCGCCTGAACACCGAGGTCGCCGATCTCAAGCGTTCCCCGGAGGCGGTGGAGAAGGTCGCCCGCGAGAAGTTCGGCCTGGTCGGAGACAACGAAAGCGTGATCCGTTATCAGGTCCCGGAAAAAGCGAAATAATTTGACATTCCGCCGTTGCATTTGCGCATTGTTATTTATATATTATAAATACCAAGGGAAATTCAACCGCGAACCGTCAGTTTTTATCTCAGGAAAGGGATTTGGCAGTGAAAAAAAATATGTATGTGATTCTGGTCGGCGTTGCCGTTCTGCATATCGCCGTTCTGGGCGGCCTTCTGGTCTCCGGCGGCTGCTCCAGCACCGTGATGAATGAACGCCAGTACGCGCCTGCAGCCGGCGGCGAAACTCCGATGGATGAGTTCACCCGGCAGCCTCCGGTTGTCCAGCCGCAGCCCACGGTCAATGAGCTACCTCCGCCCGTGCCGGTTCCGGCCGCTCCCAAAACGCAGCCTAAAGAGGCTGTGAAACTGCCCGTCTACAAGCCGATGACCGGAGTGACTTCGAGCGGTGGAATCAGTTCCGCGCCGGTTACCGCGGCCGCCGGCGGCACCTATGTGGTCAAAGCGGGCGATACGGTCGGCAAAATCGCCAATGCGCACGGCGTCAGCCTTTCCGCGATGCTCAAGGCGAACGGACTCGACCTCAACAGCGCCAAACGGATCCGCCCCGGCCGGAAGCTGGTGATTCCGACCGGTGGCAAGCCGGTGACTTCCGTAAAGACCAGTGAAAAGAGTGTGACGAAAGGCAGAAAAGGCGTCGCCCCGGTCAAACCGGGTTCCGCCGCGCCGGTTGCCGCCGACGGCACCTACACGGTAAAGGCCGGGGACACGATTCCGGGGATCGCCAAAAAGCTCGGCATCCGGTCGCGCGATCTGCAGAACGCCAACAATCTTTCCGACGAGGCGACCCGCCGTCTTCAGATCGGCCAGAAGCTGGTCGTTCCGGGCAGGGGCGGTTCCGTCAATACGGTAAGCACCAAGCCGGTGCAGCCGACGCCGCCGAAACAGGAAACCAGTATCGATGACCTGCTTAAGGACGCCCAGAGCGCCGAGGTTAATCGCACTCCGGAGATTCCGCCGGCGGACAACAGCGCGCCTGTGGTGCCGGCTGTGACGGAAAATCCGGTTGTTCCCGTCACGGAGAAACCGAACGAGGTCGTGACCGGCAATTCGCAGTTGTTTGAGATCACCGACGACCAGATTTCGCTGGAAGACTTCGCGAAGAAATACAATACCACGGTCAGCGTTCTGAAGCAGCTCAATCCTGAACTGCCCAAGGACAACACGCTTCGCAAGGGCAGCGTGATCTTCATTCCCGCGGAATGATCCGGTTCGCGATGAAACCTCTCCTCCGGGCTTCGGTCCGGGGGATTTTTTTTGCCGTTTTTTTCGCTTTTCCGCTTGACCGGGGAGGCGGTTTGATTCATGGTATATCCGGGGAAGTCAATGTTTTTATTTCAGGGAGGGAATCAGATGTTCAGAATCCTGCTGGCCGCGCTGCCGGTTGCGGCGGCCTTTGTATTTGCGGCGCCGGCGGCTGATGCGGCGGTCCTTCAGGAAGGCTTTGGCGCTTTCTCTTCTTTTACCCTGAACGGGCTTTTTGTGCAGCTCTCTCCCGACCGGGATACGCTGCGGATCGACACCACCCGGGCCGCGAATGACTGGAACTGGCTGTTCCGCACCAAAGCCGGGATTCTGAAACCGGGAAGAAATTATGTGGCCACTTTCCGCTGCAGGGTTGAGGAGCCGGATGCGGCGCGCCGTTTTTTCCATTTTCTCTGCCGCCCCGTCTCCGCCGCTGATGCTTCACTGGATTCCCTGCGGCACAACGAGGGCGGCCGGACGGAGTTCCGGCCGGTCACTCTGCGGTTCCGGGCCGGGACGGAGGCGGAAGACTACGCTTTTCAGATTCATGCTTTCCGTCGCCTGAAAGGGGAGATCACCGATTTCAAGCTGTCGGAGGGAACGCAGGACGGCTTTATCCCGATCCGGCGGAATCTGATGCCAGCCGGCCGGAACGATTTGCGGATTCCGGCCGGGGCGCGGGAGTTCGAGGTAGACCGGCCCGATAATCCGGTGGGAGCCATCGTCGATGCCGCGGAGTTCGGTCTGAATCCGGCCGCCCCCGACAACACCGCCGCCCTGAACTGGGCCATCGCGCACTGTCGCGCCGCCGGAGCGGCCCGGCTTCGGGTTCCGCCGGGAACCTATCGCATGACGGCCGACGCCGCCGTCCTGTTCGACGGCCTGCGGGATTTCGTCTTCGACGGCGGCGGGGCAACCTTTGTCTACTGCAAAAAGCGGGAGCCGAATTTCCGCATCCGGCAGTGCGAGCGGGTCGTGTTGCGCAACTTCAAGGTGGATTGGGATTGGGAGAAGGACCCGCTTGCCAGTCTGGTCGAGGTGGCGCAGGCGGCGGAGGAGTTCGCGGACTTCCGGTTCGTCGAATACGACCGGTTCCCCCGCCGGGATCTGCGCGTTGCGATCGTCAGCAGCTTCGACCCGGCGACCCGGTCGGTCGGCGTCGAGGGAGGTTTCGACCGCGGCTTTGAATTCTTTGCCGGCCGCAACCGGCCCGACACCGAATGGCTGTCCGGCAATGTGCTGCGGCTCCGTCAGAAGGGTGGGCTCGGCCGGTTCCGCGAAGGGCAGCTTTTCCGGATGCAGCATTATTACTACGATATGAATTGCTTTGTGATGGCGGACAACCGCCATCTCTCTCTGGAGGATATCGACATCCATTCCTGCGCGGGCCATGCTTTCACCGTCGGCGGCATTCAGCAGTACTGGCAGTTCCGACGGGTCAATATCGCCCCTCCGGCAGGAGTTCCCCGCCGCGTGATCACCTGTACGGCGGATCACTGCCATATTTCGCGCTCGCGCGGCTTTTTCAAAATGGAGAACTGCGAATTCAGCTACGGCGCCGACGACTGCCTGAATGCGCACGACAACACCGGATTCGCCGAGAGATCCGGCGCTCATACCCTCGTGACCCGCAACGCCCGGCAGGATACTTTCCGGGTGGGCGATCCGGTTGAGTTGCGCCACGGCGACTACTCCCCCTCCGGCTTCACGGCCACGGTCCGGGAAGTCCGGGCCGTCGACGCGGCCGCCGGCCGGTATGAGCTTTCCTTCGCGGAGGAGCTTCCGGCGCCGCAGGCCGGAGGCTTCATCCTTTTCAACCGGAATTACGGAACGCGCAACCTGATCATACGCAACAATTTCTTTCATGACAACCGCGCCCGGGGGCTCCTGCTTCTCGCGCGGGATGTCACGGTGGAGAACAACCATTTCCGGCATAATGAGATGGGGGCGATCAAGATCGAAACCGGCTATACTCTGAATTCCTGGAGCGAGGGATACGGCGCCGGCAACATCGTGATACGGAACAACCGGTTCGATTCCGTGAATCCGCGCGACATCGGCAATGACGGCAAGGCGCGCGATATCTATCTGGGGGTCTATCTCAGGACGGATCCGTCGACGGAACGCACCGCTTACCCGATCCTTTCGGACATCCTGTTTGAAAACAATCTCTTCAAGGACAGCTTCGGGCTGGTCGCCTTCATCAGTTCCGCGGGGAATGTGACCTTCCGCAACAACACGTTTGTGAATCCCACCGCGCGGAAAAAGCCGCTGCCCTACCGGGCCGGGTTCCACGTGACCCATTCGGAGAATGTCCGCATCATCGGCAACTGCCATATCGCCTCGCCGCACGTCCCGAATCCCGGCGTCTCCTACGCCCCGGATTCGGTCAGAGATTTGCAGGTCTACGGCAATACGGTTGCGGCGGAACAGGCTCCCTGACCCGAAGCAGCTACACGCGCGGCTGCAGGAAAGAGCGGTAGCCGGCGGCGAGATTTTCCATCGCCTCGCGGTAGAAGCGAATCTGGTCGCGGGTGCCGCAGGCGCAGACCGCCCCGGCGGTCCTGCCGTCCTCGGTCGGCTGGGTCAGGTTGCTGATGGTCATGAAGCCGTTGATCTGGAGGTCGCTCAGCGGACTGATGAAGATTTCCGAGTCGCGCAGGATCGAAATGCCCATCGAACCGACGAATTCGCTCATTGCCTCCGGCATCAGCCGGTGGCCGATCTGGTAGAACAGCGGGTGGATCATCGAATAGAGCTCCAGCAGCTCGTAGCTCTCGCTTTCACCGCGCCGGGTGCGCCACAGGCGGCGGTTGAACTCCTTCTGGAAGTTGATGAACCAGCTCAGCGGATTGTTGCGGTCGAAGTAGCGCCCCGCCCGGATAAAGACCAGACTCAGTTCCCGCTCCGCCGGATTGCGCCCTTCGAGGTCGGTGTCGACCGGAAAGAGCATCTTGCCGTTGCGGAAGAAGCGGTGCTGGGCCATTCCCCAGATGATCATTCCGGCGACCGTGGCGGGGCCTTCCATCAGCGTGGCGTACTTTTCATTCAGCTCCCGGCGCAGCGCCAGCAGCGGCTCGAAGTCCACGAAGAAGCGGCAGCGGAACAGCCGGTTGCCCGCGTACTGCACCTCCGGTTTCGCCGCCGGGCTTCCGGCGGGTGGGAACGGCAGCGTCCCGAAGTTCCCCCAGTTGTGTTTCAGGTCGGCGAGCAGTTCCTGCATCGGCATGCCGTCGACCGGCACGTGGTGGTACTGCATCCAGAGGTCGACTTCCCGGAAATCCGGCGTGAAGCGCGCGATCACATTCAGCAGCCCCCAGCCGGGATTGCGGTATTTGCGCAGATTGGGCGTGGCCAGCCGTCTGGCGTTCAGCGCAACCGGATCGTCCGGCAGGAATTCGCAGTGGATAAAGGTTGCGGTCAGCAGCCGCTCCACCAGGTTCTTGAGCTCGAATCTCGCGGCATAGCTGTAGCCGGGCACCTTGCGGGCCCAGCGCCGGAGCCGGGTCGAAAACCGGCGGCTGACCTCCTTGCTGTCGTGGCGGCGCAGGTTGTTGATCAGCCGGACGGCTTCGCGCATCACCGCCTTGACCGCCTCCGTGTCGAGGAGCTGGAAATTTTCACGCCCCGGGTCGAAATGCATTTCGATCCACAGCAGCTCGCCGGTGCGGTCGTAGAACGCCTCCGCCACATCCGTGAACCAGACCTTGCGCCGTCCCAGCCGGAACCAGCCGGGGCTGGCCGACCAGTGAAGCTGGCTGTGATTGCGGATGTATTCGCCGAGATGGTGAATCAGCTCCAGTCGGGCCGAAACCGGATTGTCGGGGCGGCTGCCGTGATAATAGTTCAACCGGAAACAGGAGAGCACGAATTTGGAGTATTCGCTGCGCAGGAAAATGCCGGTCGCCTTGCGCCAGCCGTTCTCCTCGGCCCGCATGCCGAGCTTTTTCAGCAGTTGCAGCACCTTGATGAAGCCGAGCAGGAAGATCGTGCCGAAGCTCCAGCGGTCGACCAGCCGGGTCATCCGGAGTTTGTAGACGTCGCGCAACTGGCGCAGCTGATCCATCGAACGCTCCCGCAGCGACCGGGATTCCACCACCGGGGCGGCCGCCTTCGCCGGCAGCAGTTCCGTTGACGTTTCCGGCGCGGGCGCCGGGGGAGCGTCCAGCAGGAAATCGGCGATCAGCCTGCCGGTTTCCTCCGGGCACTCCTCCTGCGGCGAATGGCCGCATTCGGGCAGCACCTCCAACCGTGAACCGGCGATGCAGTCGTGGAATTTTTCACCGTCTTCCATCGGGATAATCCGGTCCTGTGCGCCCCAGATGATCAGAGTCGGCAGCCGCAGCTTGCGCAGATCCTGCTGAAAAGCCGGCACATTCGGAATCAGAAACTGTCTGGCCGCCGCGATCACGCATTCGCGCGAACCGGGCAGCCGCATCGCTTCGGCATAGGCTCCGACCAGCTCCTGACTGATCTTCATCTCGCTGGCATAGGCCTGCTGCATGATCAGATAGGCCATCAAATCCTCGTTGGCGAAGCGCAGCAGCGGATTGTCGTGCGACATCGCGGCCAGAGTTTCGATGAAGGCCGGCACCTGTTCGAACATGCCGGCGCTGTCGATCAGGACCAGTTTGTCGACCCGGCTGCGCACGTCGGAGTAGTTCAGGATCAGCGAGGAGATCGCCCCGCCCATCGAATGGCCGATCAGCACCAGATCCTTCAGGTCCAGCGAACGGATGAAGTCGGCGGTGCTGCGGGTGAAGTCGAACAGCGACAGCCGGTCCGGATCGTTCTTGGACGAATACCCGAAGCCCTTCACATCCAGCCGGATGTAGCGGAAATCCGGCGGCAGGTACTCCAGCACCGGTTCCCAGGTGCAGGAAAATTCCGCGAATCCGTGGATCAGCAGCACCGGTTGACCGGCCGCTTCGTTGTCGAAATAGGCGATCCGGGTGATGACTCCATTTTCATCGGCCTGTTCCAGCCAGCGGCGTTCAATCATAAGCGGAAATCATTTCCTCGCATTCGGACATTGATATTATCATAAAAGAAATATAACATCTCCCGCGCATTTTTACAGTCCTCGGAGCGAAAAAGCACAGAAAAAGCGACTTCGCGCCGTGTACAAGTTTCTTGAACCGGGATTTCGCTCCTTTCGGAGCGACCAAGGCGCTTCGCCCTTGGAACCCGACCGGCAAGGTGCCGGTGCCGAATA
>ENA-UEQM01000217-UEQM01000217.1-human-gut-metagenome-genome-assembly--contig:-NODE-217-length-42150-cov-10.051934_pt1 | contig 42150 bp, 35 predicted proteins | sample MGYA00242948_ERZ507948 | MGnify/ENA primary metagenome ERZ507948 (study PRJEB26167, sample SAMN06115440) | human gut metagenome | host: Homo sapiens | place: China:Hubei | collected 2015-07-28... | reverse complement strand
AAAACGTGAAGTTGTTTTTCCGCAGAAAAGCGGGAAGACAACTTCACGTTTTTGCGGATCTTCCTTCCCCGCCGGCCGACCGCGCCTCTGCCGATCGACCGTCCCGTACCCGGCACCTTGCCGGACGCAGGGGGCGTGGGGGGCGGCGGATACGCCCCCCACATACCGCCTCCGCAAAACGACAGCCATAAAATTTACGCTTATTGAGCTGCTCGTGGTGATAGCGATCATTGCGATACTGGCGGCGATGCTGCTGCCGGCGCTGAACAAGGCACGAAACAAAGCGCGTGATATCAGCTGTACCTCCAACCTGAAACAGATTGGAACACTGACTCGGATGTACCTTGACTCCTCTGATGACCGGATGCCGAAAAACAATGGAAATTTCGGTACGGACGGCAGTTGCATGGATGCCTTTTACGCGTTCTCCGCCCCGGCGCAGAAACGCGAGGGGGGAATGATCTATCGCAACGGCTGGGGAATCGGAACCGGACGGCCGCCATTCGACTGCCCCGCTTCCCCCGAGGTGAAGCAATCCGAGGAAACGGCCGATTACGGGATGAATTCGCAACTCAGCGCCAAAGGCGTCAAAAAGGTATCGCGGCCTTCGGAACGGGGATTCATCATGGACATCCACAAGAAATGCAGTTATCCGATGCCGATCACGGTTCCGGCGAACGGCGACGCGGTCTGGGACGGACTTTTCGCACTGCCCGGACTGGTCGTGCGCCATTTGTCGAACGACGGCATCAATGTGCTTTACCTCGACGCTCACGTCGGAGCGCGGCGGCTGAGCGGCATCCCCAAAACGCTCGGCACTTCCGCCGCCCAGTATTTCTGGAGCGGCGGCGACGACGGCAAAGACGGTTCCCGATGATCACAACCCGGAAAGGATAAAAGACTATGAAAATCAAACTTGGAATTTTAGCCGCGCTTCTGGCTGGCAGCTTCGGAGCCGCCGGAGGACCGGCGGGCGACTGCGGCCTTGCGCAAGTCGAGTGGAAACTCGGAACCCAAGCCATCTCGAAGAACGCGACGGCAAACGCCTGCTGGTCGTGGAAGTACCGGAAAAGGACCGGAACGGCAGTTATCTTTCGCGGGCGGAAATAGACCTCTCCCCATTTCGCGGATTGCCGACGACTTTCTCGATGCGCGTCCGAATCGACGGAGTCGAAAAGGAGGCGGGCCGCAAGGGCATCAAATTCATGGTGACCTACCAGGCTCCCTCCGGCGCAGGCATCTGGCACGGCGGCTGGGGCATCTACGGCCCGGCCGACTGGCGGAGCGTCTCTTTCCTCTCCCCGATCGACGATTATACCGGCAAGGCCGAACTGGTGCTCGGCATGGAGAAGAATTTCGGCAAGGTGGAGTTCGATCTGGATTCCTTCCGGGCGGAAAATCATTTTGACCTCGACCAATCCTCGGCCCGGGCGGTTTACACCGACCGGGTATTGAAGGAAAAACGGTTGCGCGGCGTGATGTCTCCGGGTGGCAACATGACCGAAGACGACTTCAGGACGCTGCGGGAATGGGGGGCCAATCTGGTCCGTTTCCAGATGCAGCGCCTTTATCAGGATTGCACCGATCTCGACGCCTACGGCCGCTGGCTGAAAGGCCGTCTGGATCATTTTGAAAAGCTGACGGAAATCGCGCCGCACTACGGCATTCGGCTGATTCTCGACCTGCACTCCGCTCCGGGCGGACGCCGCAGCGACAGCGCCGAACTGCTGATGCTTCACAGCGAGGAATACGCGCAATACTTCGTCCGCATCTGGGAGGAGATCGCCCGGCGTTTCAAGGGAAATCCCGCAGTATTCGCTTATGATCTTGTCAACGAACCCTACCAGACCGGCGCGGCCCGGTTCGATTATCTGGAATTGCAGAAACGCGCCGCGGAGGCGATCCGCAGGATCGACCCGGAAGTGCCGATCATCGTTGAAGCGAACCAGCTCGCCGCGCCGGTCGCGTTCCGCTACTTCCGGCTGCTGGAACTGCCGAATATCGTCTATCAGGCGCATATGTATGTCCCGGAGTCGTTTACGCACCAGAATACCCCGGGGAGCCGTTATCCCGGCGTGATCAGCGGGATCGAGTGGAACAAAGAGCAGCTACGCCACACTCTGGAGCCGGTGCGCCGATTCCAGCAGCGGCACGGAGCGCGCATCTACATCGGAGAGTTTTCCGCCAAAACCTGGGCGCCGGGAGCGGAGCGGTATATCGCCGACTGCATCTCGCTGTTCGAGGAGTACGGCTGGGATTGGAGCTACCACGCGTTCCGCGAGGCGCGCAGCTGGAACGTCGAGCTGGAAGGCACGCAGGAAAAGACCGTTCCTTCCGCCGATAACCCGCGTAAAAAGGCCCTGCTGGAAGGACTTGGGAAAAATCTCGTGACCCCATGAATACGCAACCGCCTCTGGTGTCATTCGGCCTGATCGGCGACCCGCAATACGCGGACCGGCCGCCGATGGCCGGCCGCTGCTATCGCAACGCCCTCGCCCTGCTCGCCGGGACCGTTGAACGGCTGAACCGGGAGAAGCTCGATTTCGTCGCCGTCCCCGGCGATCTCGGCGACGGGCTTGGAACCGACGAGATCGCCCGGGTCATCCGGGTGCTGGACCGAAGCCGCGCCCCGGTGCGGTATGCGGCGGGCAACCATGATTTCGTGCTGCATACGGAGCAGGAGCTGGCCCGGCTTTTCAACGTCGAAACGCTGTTCTATAATTTCGCGGTCAACGGCGTGCGCTTCCATGCCCTGAACAGTCTGGAGGTGAGCCGCTTCTCCCCGCCCGGCAGCGAGCGCGCCCGGCTGGCGGCGCAATACCGCAGCCTTCACCCCGAACTGCTGCTGCGCGACTGGGACGGCATGCTTGCGGCTTCCTCCCGCCTCCGCCTGCGCCGGGAGCTGGAAATGAGCCGGGCAGCAGGTGAAATTTCCGTGATCCTGTGTCATGTGCCGGTCTATTCCGGCGCGAGCGGCGACAATGCGGCGGCATGGGATTCCGCCGAGCTTCTGGAACTGTTCGACGGTTTCGACCACCTGAAAGCCTGTTTCGCCGGCCATTATCATCCGGGCGGCTGCGCGATCCGCAACGGCGTGCTTCACAAGACCGTCCGGGCGATCTGCAATGCGGCAGTGCCGACCGCCGTGATTGCCCGGGTCTACCCGGACCGGATCGAGCTTGAAGGCATCGGCGAAGAGAGTGATGCGTGTCATCCTTATCACCTCGGTCCGGCCACCATCCGCGGAGAAGCTCCGCCCGGGGCGGTCGTGATGGCCGATTCCGGCGAACTCGCCGAAGCCGGACCGGACGGGCGGTTTGAGCTGACGGTCCCGGCCCCCGGCAGGTACGCCCTGAAAGCGGTCGCGTCAGGCATGGCCGATGCTTTTGTGCCGATGGTTCAGGCGCCGGCGGAGGGGGTGCGTATTGCAATGCCCGCCGCCCCGCGGCGGCGTCTGGTCCGGGGTGATGCGGGCGGCCCGGCAACGCTCCGGATCACCGAGGGCGGCCGCCCGGTGCGCTGGTTCGACCTGGCCGGAAACGGCTATGGCGGAGCGGCTGCCGCTCCCGGCGTCTGGAACGAATATTGCGACCGCTTCTGGACATCGGGCCGATACGCTTTTTCCGCAACCGGTCCCGTTGAGCAGGAAACGGGGCCGTATCACCCGGAACTGCGGCGACGCGGCTGGTTCAAGGGAGATTTCCACGCCCATTTGATCCACGGCGAAAACACCTATCGGGCCAACCTGCCGTTCGCCGCGTTTCTGGCGCGGGCGGAACATTACGACTGGCTCTATCTGGCCGCCGGTTTCGCCAATGACGGAGCGTTGGCCGACCATCACCGGCTGGCCGCAGGCTCTCGACGCCGGATTTCCTGCTGCGCCTCAACACGGAATTCCCGAAAAACTGCCACGGACATATCGGCAACGCCGGAGTCGACCCGGAGTTCCCCGCCTGTAATCCGGAAGCGGCGACCAATCTTGAACTGGCCCGGCGGATGATTCACGACCGGGGCGGCGTGGCGGTTCCGGTCCACCCGCTCTACGAGGACGGAATCCGGCGCGATAAGAACGGCCGCGCTTTCTCCTGGATGAGCGGCAAGGAGTTGCTGCTCTGGCTGCTCTGCGCTCCCGATATGACGCCATGCCTCGACCTTTTCTACAACGACGATACGCCCGGCGCGGCGGAATTCTGGTTCATGCTGCTGAACCGGGGCTACCGGATCGGCTGCACCGCCACAAGCGATGCGGCGTTCGACGTCGGCCGTCCTCCCGGACTCGGACGCGGCAGCACGTTCATACAGATGCCGGAACTTTCCGAAGCCGGAATCGTACAGGGCTTGCGCGAGCGGCGCACCATGGTCAGTTGGGACGGGGCGGCGCTGCTTTTCGGGATCGACGGACACGGACCGGGAACGATCCTGAAACCGACGGGAAAACACCGGTTGCAGGCGGAGATTTTCTACCGCCCTGATCGGCAGGTGGAACTGCGGATCATCCGCTGCGGCCGGCTATTCGAACGGCGGCTTCTGAAACTTCCGGCCGATGGCCGGGAGAGTGTGGAATTCGAGTTTGAGGAGCACGAGGACAGCTGGTATCTCGCGTTGCTTCAGGAAACGGCGGAACCGGGCCGGCTCCGTTCGGCGGCTTCTCCGGTCTATTTCCGCACCCCGCACTTCCGGGAACCGGAAATCCTGCCGCTGCCGGTCCCGTTTCCCCGGGAACTGCGTGATTGGATGAAATACCTGACGGTAAAGGAGTTGATCCGCCCGGAATCATTCGATGAACTGAAACGGCGCTTGCGGAAATTTCTTTCGGGCAGCACCGCTTCAAAACGTTGAAGCAGCCGCAATCCGGCGGGCTTTACTGCGCTTCCCCCTCGGGAACGTAGATCACTTCGCCGGATTCCAGCCGATAGGCGATTCCGACGCGCTGGCCCTTGCCGGAACCTCTGGTGTTCTTATCCGACTTATACCGGGTGACCTTGTTGTCCTTTTTGACGATGATCTCCATATCGGGCTTGCCGGCGTTTTTCACGAACGTCGCATCCTCGGCGGTCAGGAATTCGGTCATCCGGCTCTGGATCACGAAGGCGACCATCAGCGCAACCGCGAACACCATCGCCACATCGAAAAGATTCACCAGGCCGGACATCGGATCGTGCTCCTCGTCCGCCCAGAATGCTCTGAAACGACCCGGCTTTTTCATGCTTCGCCCCGCATTTTCAACTGCCGCTCCAGCACGTAGCGCAAGTTGGAGATCTCCTCGGCGTACCAGTGGCGGCGCACCGAATAGACCAGCAGGCCCACGCCCGCCGCGAAACAGCCGACCACCGTGGTCGCAAACGCGATCTGCATATTATAGGCCATCGAACCGATATCGCCGGAAGCAAGCCCGCCCAGCGCCGGCCCCATCGGAATCAGCGTTCCCATCAGTCCGAGCATCGGCGCGACTTTCATCATGAATCTGGAGCGTTCCAGCTCGTGTTCATATTTCATCTCATACTCGGTGATTCTTTTTTCGCACTCCAGCTCATCCCAGTTCAGGCTCGCGAGTTCGGCGAGATGGCGGGCGAAGATGCCGGTGCCGAGCTTGCCCGGTTCGATCTCCTGCCCGGAACGGATCGCTTCCAGCAGCCTTTCGCGCTCTTTGCGCTGACGGAGCAGCACCAGACAACTCGACGAGAAGCCGCCGAGCGATACCAGCGCCGCCGCCATCGCCGCCAGCAGCAGCACGATGACCGGCAGCAGCAGGCTGTTGGAGATCCAGTTAAGGATTTCGGTGATGGTGTTCATAAAATTTCCTTTCCTTATATTTTCCTATCACGGTAAAAATTGCCATCACGATTCCGACGATCAGCACCAGCACGCCGATCACCACAAAATCGAAAGGTACGACGGATGAGGGCGCATCCTGAGCCAGCCGCCCCGAAGCGGCGACCGGCAGGAAGATCGCCAGCAGCAGCAGAATCCATTCAAAATTCATCACCGCCCGCACCCGGTCGAAGCGATCGCGGAAGATCAGACGCAACAGTTCGCCGCCGCCTCCGCCGACCACCACCACCCCGATCGCCAGCAGGATCGCCAGCGTGCGGAATTCCACGAAAACGAAATGGTTGAACAGCAGCACCTCCGCATACAGAATCCCCACCGGCAGCAGCACGGAGGGCAGCAGCGCCGCAAACTTCCATCTTTTCAGTTTCTCGCCGAGCACATACTCCTTGAGCAGCGCCGAACCGATCAGCAGCACCAGCAGTTCCTGAATCACCACCAATGCGCACCATGATTCGAGGTTTTCCGCGCTGGAAAGAAAGCGGTTCAGTTCCGCCAGACTTGCCGAACCGATCCTCTGTCTGAAAAACAGCGGCAGCGGCGCCGCCAGCAGAAAGACCAGCCAGTTCCAGAACCGCGGCACCAGCGACAGGCGCAACATACTTTCAATCAGCGCCGCCGCCAGAATCACAATAATAAAAAGCGTCATACCTCACCGCCCCGAAACGGCAATGCCATATTAGACCAAACTAACTCGTTGTGTTTCAAAAATTTAATCATAACAACCTCTGCATTGATCAATGATTCATGTCGCCTGCCGTCACCGGCGGCAAAGAAGCGGAACGATCCGAAGCGTAAAAAGCGGCAAGCCCCAGCACCAGCGCCGTCAGCAGACCGACCGCCAGAAAACAGAACTTCATTTCAGCAGAACACCTTGCAATAACTTAGAATCAACTAATTCAACATTCAAAAAAAATCGCGCTCTTTGCAGAACACGCGATTTAATATAACAGCGGAAGGCGAAAATACAAGGGGTGCAATTAGCGTTTTCTAATTATTTTATCTTCGCCCTGTCGCTCAGAAAGTATTGCGGTCGGTGTAGTAAAGTTTCTTTTCCTGCCGGACCCAGCCGATATTCTTATTCTGCACGCGCCCGTCCGCAAATGCGAAATTCGCGGTCGTGTGGCCGGAGTGGCGGAAGTGCGCCGCCTTCACCGAGCCGTCCCCGGAAACAGTGCCGTTCCCGGTCGCGACCATGTAAATCTGCGGATTGCCGCCGCCGTTGCGGATGCTGTCCATGATGAAGGCGCGGCTGCTCTCCAGCCGTCCCAGCCGCAGGTAGTGGTCGTCCGCGGAACCTTTCTCGTGAACCCCGTAATAGGTATCCTTCCCCAGCAGCGACCAGTCGACCGCGTCATGATTGGGACGGGCGCAGCCGCCGGTCCAATAGCCATAGGTTTCATCCTGATTCTTATAGGAGAACGGCGCAAAAGCAGGACACACGAAAATGCCCGGCCTGCCCGCTTCCCCCACCGGCAAATAACCCAGTTGTCCCAGCCGTTTCGTCCAGGTGGCCCCCACGCTCTGAAAAGTCGCCGCCGGGAGCATATCCTTGTAGTCTCCCGCGTACATCAGCGCCCCGGTCACGCACTGTTTCAAATTGGAAATGCATTTCGCCTGTTTTGCCTTGTCCCGCGCCTGATTCAGCACCGGCAGCAGCATCGCCGCCAGAATCGCTATAATCGCTATTACGATGAGCAACTCAATCAAGGTAAATTTTATGGCTTGCGACCTGCGGAGGCCGGGAGCGGTGGACAGACAGCGGCTATAATCGATAAGATTGCAGTTTCGGTTCATGACGATATCCTTCCTATTGTAACACGATCTGGTTGAATTCTTCCGGGTTCTTGTTCACGCCGAGGCCGTCGCCCCAGTGCAGGAAGCCTTTGCGGCCGGCGCCGTCGTTGTCGTTGACCACCAGCGACAGCCGCAGCCGGTCACCGGCCCTGAACTCCTTCACGCCGAGTTCGGCGGCAGGCAGGGTAATCCGGTAAAGCGTGCGCGTGCCGGAGCGGATCACTTCCGCCGGAATCTTCAACGGACGGCTGCCGCGTGTCGCGGCCGCTCCCTTCGGAGTCAATGCGACGGTGAATTCAAAGAATTTCGCCCGCTCCGCCAAAGTTTTCGGCATTCCCGGCTGGATGCCGATCTGCACTGAATCGCCTTTCCACAGGTCGGGTGCGGCGAAATCGGCATGGTGCCGGTCGTCCTCGACCTCCAATTCCAGCTTCAACGCTTCGGGAGCATAGGAAAGCCGGAACCCGGCATCGAGGTCGGCGCGGTTGTTCCACGGCTGGTCTTTGATGCGGATGGTCCAGTTTTCCAGCCCGCCGAACGGGATCAGCCGCGAAGTTTTGCGGCCCGCCGCCAGGCTCCGCACCGCCCCGAACGGGCGGAACGACAGCGAAGCCCTCTCCCGGAACGCCTCATTTTCAAACTTCAGCTCGAAATCCAGATCATACACGCCCCCTGCCCTCTCCTGTTCGCGGGAGAGTTCGACCTTGAAAGGGAGCCGCACTTTGCCGAGCGCCGGAACCGTGATCTTCCGCTCCGTCTCCTGTCCCGTCAATTTCAGCGGCGTGGAGACCGTCAGCGTTACCGGCTGCGGCACACCGGAGAGGTTGTATAAATCCAGCGCGACCGGCACCGGAGTCTCCGCCGCAATCGCATAATTCCGCATCGACGAATAGCGGCCGATCGCGGCGAAATCAGGATGCGGGAACAAAACCACCGGAGATGCCGGACTCCGCTCCGGCGCGGGAAGTTCCGCCAATTTCAGCAGCTGCATTTCCGCCGTATCGACATTCAGCAGCGTTTCCGGCAGTGGCGCGCTTTCCAGATACACGACCCGATCGGCCAGTTCAACCGAACCGCCGGCGGCAACCGGTAAAGCGCGCCCATCCGTCCCTTCCGCTTTCCGAACCGCGAAACCGGGGGAAAAAACGCCGCCGGGCTGCTTGACTTCCAATACCGTCACGTCGCCGTCTTTCCCGCCGAACACCCGCGCCGATGCAATCCGTGAATCACCGGTCCGCAATTCACCGCGATACCGGCGATGGCTCAGGCGGCGCACGCTCTGCACCAGAGCCGCGAACGGCGCACGCGCCGTCCGGTTCGGAGCCAGAAAGCCGAAGGTCTTATTTCCCTCCTTGAGATCGAATAATGCAAAGAAGTAAATCCGTTCCAGCCCGACCGAACGCCCGACGGCGGCCTGCATCGCAATTTCGGCGGCAATCCGGGCCGCCTCCTCCGGGGTGCGGTAATTATCCCATGCGACCCGGCTGATCTCAGTCAGCCACAGCGGCATACCGGTCTTTCCGGCGGCCTCCAGCCAGTTGCGGTAGGATTCGACCAGTTTGACCAGCTCCCGCGGTTCGCCGTAGGAATGAAAGCTCACGAAATCGGCATTGTCGAGCATCCCGTTGCGGGCGGCAGTCCGGTGATACTCCCCGGCGGGATCGACCGAAGTGAACCCGGCCGCGCCAAGTTTCACCTCCGGCGCGGAGTGCAACAACCCATAGCGCATCGCTTTTGCTCCGGGCATCAACTGGTCGGCAGGGAGGTTCGCTCCGAAGCCGCCCTCCGGCTCATTCCAGATTTCAACGGCTTTCCAGTACGGGCGCCAGTTTGCCCCCAGCGTGGCCCAGAATGCGGCGGCGGCGTGAAGTTCCTCCGGGAAACGGGGCAGGTTCGGCCGCGCCCACTCCGGCGAACCGTGATGGACGTCCAGCAACTCCACGCCGGTGCGCGGATACAGCCGACGCATCTCATCATAGGGATTGCGGAAGCTGTAGACGCGGCGGTCACGCTGGATCGCATTCCATTCAAACCGGTCGCGCGCCGACGCAATTCCGTACCGCTTCAGCAGTTTCAGCGCCGCATAGCAGTCATGGATGGATGCCTTGCTCCACGACAGGAAACCGTCGATTCCGGAGAAGCGGTCCGGTTCCCCGCCGGACGGTTCCTGAATCAGCAATCCGAACTCCCCCTCCCCGGTTTCCAGCCGGTAGAACCCGGCGGGAAGCCCCTGTTTCAGCTCCAGCACGTACTCTTTGCCGGAAGGAACAAGCACATACTCCCCTGCCCTTTCCCCGGTAAAATCAGTCAGCACGGCGCTGACCGGGGAATGCTTCGCCGCCCCTTTGAATTTCAGCCGGAGCGGCTGCCCCGGAGCGGCGAAAAAACTGCTGGAATCTACCGGCAGCAACTCCGCATATACTCCGGCGGCCATGCCGCAACATACCAGAACCGTCAACAAAATACGCATGATTCCATCCTTTCTTTACAGACCGGTCCGGTGGATTCCCCCTGCCAGACTTCCATTTTTTCCCAAGAGTAGAGCAGCCGTTCCGGCGTGCTCCGGTCGAGAATGGTTTCGATCAGCTCGCGGCACTGCCGGTCCGCATCCTTCACGGTGGTCACCGTGATCGACGGAATCGACAGCCGGGCGCTCTCCAGCCCGCCATAGGCACAGACCGAAATCTCCCGCCCCGGCGTCATGCCGCAGTCGTGAACCGCCCGCAGCGTGCCGATCGCCGCCTCGATGGTCGGGGTGATGATACCGGTTCCGCCGAACTCCCCCTGCCCGATCAGGCGGCGCACCACCTCGTAGGCTTTGAGGTCGGCGCGTTCAAAACTTTTCACCGGGAAGTCGAACACCTGCGGCTCCAGTTCCAACTCCTCCATCCGCTCCCGGAATACTGCGATCCGGGCGTCGATGATCTCATTCCGCGGCTGCGTGTTCACCAGCGCGATCCGCCGGTGCCCGAAGCAATGCAGATGCTCCACCAGCAGCGCCATATTTTCCGGCGAACTCGCATCGAGGCAGGTGAATCCGGCTTCGGTCAGATCGTGGTGAAACAGCACCAGCTTCTCACGAAGCGGCGTCAGGCGCTGCAGCATCAATCCGGTCACCACCGGCAGCGCCAGGAAAATCCGGGAAAACGCGCCGGTCAGCGCCTCCGCGATCACGCTGTCGTCCTCATGGTCGAAATAGACCGTCTTGACGATGCCGCCGCGCGCCTCGACCGCTTCCGCGACCGCCCGCCGCCACTTGTCCAGCGACGGGATCGGCCAGTTCGGCAGGACCATCGCCACCTTGCACTGCTCCGCCGAAACCGCAAATGCCGGATTTACATTCAACCGGCCGTTTTCCCCCCGCATCAACGCGCCGTCCGCCACCAGCTGCTGCACCGTGCGCCGCGCCGTCATATAGCTGACGGCGTAGGCTTCGGCCAGCTTCCGTTCCGACGGCACTTTGTCCATCAGGTAGTCGCCGTTGCGGATCTGCCGTTTGACGGCCTCCGCGATCTCCAGATATTTCGCTTCCATACCATTCCTGTATCAAAAATGCTCTATATCAAAATTGCTATATATAATTATGGCAAACTTTCCCTGTTTTGTCAAGGGGCTGATCTGAAAAAAAGAAAGTTTTTTGTCTTTTCAGCGGCGGATTCCTTGATTTTTCAATGGAAACAGTTATCTTTACTAAACTACTAAGAATTTATGGAGCAAACAATCATGAACAAAGGAAAACTCTTTTTCTTCCTGATTGCGGCCTCCTTTCTCGGAGCTGCAATCGCACTGGCGCTGGTCCGGCTGGTTCCGGCCCCGTCCGCCGTTTCCGCCCCGACGGTCTGCGCCGTCCCCGCCGAGCCGGAACCGTCGCTGGTCGCCGTCCCCGGCAACGCCGCAAGTTTGCAGGCGGAGTTCACCCGCGCGATCGAGAAAACCATGCCTGCGGTGGTGCTGATCACCGCCCAGAAGCGGATCGGGGTGGTCAGCCCCTACTTCGACCTCTACAGCGCCAGACGCCGGATCGATTATATGGATGTCCCCTCCGGGCAGGGTTCCGGCTTCTTCATCCGCAAGGACGGGCTGATCCTGACCAACTATCACGTGGTCCGCGACCAGGACTCTTTCTGGATCACCGCCCACGACGGCGAGGAGTATCCGGCGCAGGTGGTCGGCGCGGACCCGCCGACCGATCTGGCGCTGCTGAAGATCGGCGACTCGAAGGGGCGGGAGTTCCCGGTGCTGCCGTTCGCCGATCCCGAAAGCGTGCAGCTCGGCCACTGGGCGATCGCGATCGGCGCGCCTTTCAGCCTGAGCCGTACCGTGACCGTCGGAATCGTCTCGAACAAGAAGCGCAGCGGCGTCGGCGTGAACCTGCATGAGAACTACGTGCAGACCGACGCGTCGATCAACCCCGGCAATTCGGGCGGGCCGCTGCTGAACCTGAAAGGGGAAGTGATCGGCGTGAACGACTTCATCCTGTCGCCCTCCGGCGGAAACATCGGGCTCAGCTTCGCGATCTCCTCCGGCATCGCCCGGCAGGTCGCCGCGGAGCTTTCCGAAAAGGGCCATGTGGAGCGGCCATGGCTCGGCGTGATCCTCGCCCCGCTCGACCGCGACAGCAAACAGCAGTTCGGCTCCGAACACGGCGTGCTGGTCGCCCGGCTCTACCGGAACTCCCCGGCGGCTTCGGCGCTGCGTCCCGGCGACGTGATCCTGAAAGCCGCCGGAAAACCGGTCGCCTCCCCCTACGACCTGCAGAGCATCGTCTTCGGCACCCAGCCGGATTCGGAGCTGGAGCTGGAAGTGCAGCGTTCCGGCCTGACCTTCCCGGTGCGGGTCACGCTGAAAAAGTCGCCGCGCAACTGGTTCAACCGCCAGCCCCGCAACGACACGCTGCCGGTCCACCTGATTTGACGGAAATATTCCTTCCCGGCGCTTGCAAGCCGCCGATCCCGCGCTATGGTAAACCGCAGCAACCCGGGAAGGATAAAACCGATGACAACTGATCCGCGTGAATACTGGCTCCGGCAACTGCGGCGGCTCGCAGACCCCGTTCTCGACGCCCTCTGCCGGAGGGAACTCAGACAATCGATGCCGCTGGAGTCGTCCGTCGACCGCTCCGACTGCTCCCACATGGAGGCGTTCGGGCGGCTGCTCTGCGGCCTCGCCCCGTGGCTTGAACTCGAATCCGGCGACACGGCAGAAGGAGCTCTGCGCCGCCGGTATGCGCAAGTTGCGCTGGAGGCAATTGCGGCGGCGGTCGATCCGGCTTCGCCCGACTACCTGTGGGCGCCGCCCGGAGAACTTCAGCCGCCGGATCAGCTGCTGGTGGATACCGCGTTTTTCGCCCACGCGCTGCTCCGCGCCCCCCGGAAACTCATCGGCGGCATGGCTCCCGGAGTGCGCCGGATGACCGCCGAACTGCTGCTCCGCTCGCGGGTCATCACGCCGGGGGCAAACAACTGGCTGCTCTTTTCCGCGATGGTCGAAACCGCGCTGCTGAAAATGGAGTTTCCCGCCGATCTGACCCGGATCGCGTATGCGCTGCGCCAGCACGACCAGTGGTTCAAGGGGGACGGCATCTACGGCGACGGCCGCAACTTCGCTTTCGACTACTACAACAGCTATGTGATCCAGCCGATGCTGCTGGACATCACCGCCGCCGTGGCGGGCCGGTCGGAGGAGTGGGAGGCGCTTCACCGCAAGGTACTGCGCCGCATCCGCCGCTATGCGGTGATTCAGGAGCGGCTGATCGCGCCGGACGGCTCCTTCCCTGCCGTCGGGCGTTCCCTCGCCTACCGCTGCGGGGCTTTTCAGGCGCTCGGCGCGGTCGCGCTGCGCCGGGAGCTGCCGGAAGAACTGCATCCGGCAGCCGTCCGCGAGGCGCTCACGGCGGTCATCGTCCGCACGCTGGACGCGCCGGGCACGTGGGATGAAAACGGCTGGCTCCGGATCGGCCTCTGCGGCCACCAGCCCGGCATCGGCGAAGGCTATATTTCAACCGGCAGCCTCTATCTGGCCTCGACCGCGTTCCTGCCGCTCGGACTCCCGGCGGAGGATGAATTCTGGAGCGCCCCGGCGGAACCGTGGAGCTCCGTGAAAATCTGGTCCGGCATCGACATCCCCGCCGATCACGCGGTGCAGGACCTCTGACCGTCAGTTTTTCAGGCTGTGGATCGGGGCCGGAATCCGGCCGCCGCGCCCGATGAACTCCGCCGGAGAGTGCGTGTTCACCGCGATCACCGGCGCTTCGCCGAGCAGTCCGCCGAAGGAGACCGTGTCGCCGACTTTGCAGCCGGCGGCCGGGATCAGCCGCACGGCGGTGGTCTTGGTGTTCACCACGCCGATCGCGATTTCGTCCGCGATGATCCCGGAGATAACCTCCGCCGGAGTATCGCCCGGAATCGCGATCATGTCAAGCCCGACCGAACAGACCGCCGTCATCGCTTCGAGCTTTTCGAGGCTCAGCGCCCCGCACCGGACCGCCTCGATCATCCCGGCATCCTCCGACACCGGAATGAATGCGCCCGAAAGCCCGCCCACGTGCGATGACGCCATCACGCCGCCCTTCTTGACCGCGTCGTTCAGCATCGCCAGCGCGGCGGTGGTGCCGTGGCAGCCGCACTTTTCCAGTCCCATCGATTCCAGGATGTAGGCGACCGAATCCCCGACCGCCGGTGTCGGCGCGAGCGACAGGTCGACGATGCCGAAAGGCACGCCGAGCCGCTCCGACGCCTCCCGCGCGACCAGCTGGCCGACGCGGGTGATCTTGAAGGCGGTGCGCTTGATCGTCTCCGCCACTTCGGTCAGGTCGCACGCTCCCTTGCGGCGGATCGCGGAGGCGACCACGCCGGGGCCGGAAACGCCGACGTTGATCACGGTCTCCGGTTCTCCGATACCGTGGAACGCCCCGGCCATGAACGGGTTGTCCTCCGGAACGTTCGCGAAAATCACCAGCTTCGCGCAGCCGATGGACTGCCGGTCCCGGGTCAGCTCCGCGGTTTCGCGCACCACGCGCCCCATCTCGGCGACCGCGTCCATATTGATCCCGGCCTTGGTGCTGGCGACGTTGACCGAGGAGCAGACCCGCTCGGTTTCGGCGAGCGCCTGCGGAATCGAGCTGATCAGGGTGCGGCTTCCGTTGGTGAACCCCTTCTGGACCAGCGCGCTGTAACCGCCGATGAAGTTGATCCCGAGTTCGTGCGCGGCCCGGTCGAGCGTTCGGGCCAGCTTCACCGCGCCGTCCACATCCAGCCCGCCCGCCATCAGCGCGACCGGAGTGACGGAAACGCGCTTGTTGATGATCGGCACACCGTACTTCTTCTCAATCTCCTCGCCGGTTTTGACAAGGTCGCGGGCGCGGCTCATGATCCGGTCGTAGATGCGCGTGCGAAGCCGTTCCGCATCGTCGCACTGGCAGTCGTAAAGGGAGATTCCCATCGTGATCGTGCGGATGTCGAGCCGCTCCTCGCGGATCATGCTGATGGTTTCGATGATGTCTTTCGAGTCGAACATGGTCAGATCCTGTGCATGGAGTTGAAAATATCCTCGTGCATCACGTGGATGTCCAGTCCGTCGTTTCTGCCGAGCGCGGCCATGCGATCGACGAAGCCGTCGAACGGAATCGTCAGATTCCGGATGTCGACGATCATGATCATGGTGAAGTACTGGTTCAGCACGGTCTGGGAGATGTCGAGAATGTTCGCGCCGCACTCCGCGCACCCGGCGCTGACTTTGGCGATAATACCGACGGAATCCCGTCCGATGACGGAGACGACTGCTTTCATGATGAATTTCCTTTCCCGGTGAATTTTTTTGCGGATTAACATAACTCCGAAACCCGGATAATCAACCCGCCAGTGCCGATTATCCGGCAATTGTCCCGGATTTTCCGGCCGGCGGGGCCTTTTCCGCCCGCCTCCTTTATTTCCGGCGGAATCCGGTGTATATTAATATGATTTCGTGCAAAAACAAAGGAACAGGGATGGTCAGGAGCAAAATCCGGCGCGCCGCGCGCAGATGCGGCGGCATTCACAACTATTTCGATTTCATTCTGGTCGCCGGAATCCTGCTGATTCTCGGCACTTTTGAAGCCGGTCTGCTGCGCGACAGCCTCAGCGTTGAAACCGTGCAGCGGCCGGGACTGTGCAACTGCTGCTTTTTGCTGGCGCTCTGCGCGCCGCTGCTCCTTCTGCCGCCCCGCTGGAACCGGGCCTATACCTGGATTTTCCTGCCGGCCGCCGCCGGGAGTGTGCTGCTCCAGATTTTTCTGGAGGTCTATTACGGACTGGCGGTGGGAGAAAGCCTGGTCACGATCCTGATGGTCTCCTCGCCGGGCGAAAGCCTCGAATACTTCGGAGAGCTGTTGTTCAGCTGGAAAGGAGTGGAGATCATCGGCGCGGCGGCCGCCTTGCTGCTGCTCTGCCGCCTCTCCTGTGCACTGAAATTTTCTCCGGGCCGCCGCGAAAAAATCGCGGGAATCCTGCTGCTGCTGCCGTTCCTCGCCCTGTCGGCGGCATTCTGTTTTGAAAACCGTCCCCGCGAAATCCTGAACTGCGCCACTTTGACGCGCCTCGGCGTCGCGCTCGGCGGTTACCGCCATACGCTCGACTCGTTCGCGCAGGCCGCCGCCGAGCCGGAGATTCCGCCGGAACTGCGCCACAGCGCCCCCGGTGACCTGCTCGGTGTGATCGTGATCGGAGAATCCGCCACCCGTTCCCACCACTCCCTCTACGGCTATCGCCGCCGGACCAATCCCCGGCTGGAAGCGTGGAAAAATGAATTGATCCTGTTCGACGACGTGATCTCCCCGACCGTCCACACCGCCAGTTCGCTGGTCAATGTCTTTTCCTTCGCGACGCTGCAGGAGCGGAATTCGCCGCGCTGCTCCTTTACCGCGATGGCGCGGCGCGCCGGTTTGCGCACGGTGCTGGTCTCCAACCAGCTCCGCTGGGGCGAGTTCGACACGCCGATCACGCTGATGTTCAAGGATGTTGACGATGCGTACTACCTGAAAGAGCAGGTCGCCGACTCCCGCGACGACCAGCTGCTGCCGGAGGTCGAAAAAAAATTGGGCGAGGCAGGCGGCATTCCCACCCTTCTCTTTATCCACCTGCTCGGCAGCCACATGCCGTTCCGCCACCGTTATCCGGCGGAGGCGGCGCTCTTCCCGGCTCCCGGCGAAACAGCCGATCCCCACATTCCGGCAACCGTCCGGCAGCTGACTGCCGAATACGACAACTCAATCGCTTTCACCGACCGGCTGCTCGACGCGCTGCTGTCCCGGCTCAAGACGCTGAAGCGTCCGGCGTTCCTGCTCTATTTTTCGGATCACGGCGAAGCATTTTATCCGGGAATGTCCGACTGGGTCGCCCGTGATCCTGACGTCAACGCGAGCTATGAGATCCCATTTTTGTTGTGGTTCTCCCCTGAATACCGCAAGGCGCGTCCCGAAGCTGCCGCCGAAGCGCAGGCGAACCGCCATCAGCCGCACCAGACCGACCGGCTGATTTACACGCTGCTGGAACTCGCCGGAATCACCTACCGGGATTTCCCGCAGGAAGAAAGCCTGCTGAATCCCGGTTACCGGCCGCACCCGCGCTTTATCCATGAAGGAAAGACTCCCTACTGCAAGAAGCCTCAAGCCACGGAGCTGCCATGAAAACCATCCTGCTCAAATCATTGTTTGCCTTTCTTGTTCTGATCCTGATCGCCAGCCTCGCCCTCTGCGCAATCTGCTATGAGACCATGCGGCGGTATGACGGACGCCGTACCGCCGGGCTGCTGCCTCCGGCAGGGGAATTCCTGTACCCGGAGAAGCGCGGCGTCACCTTCGCGGTATTCGGCGACTTCCGCATGCAGCTGGACCCGTTCCGGGAACTGATGGCCAAAATCCGCGCCGCCAGGCCGGATTTCATGCTGAATGTCGGCGACATGTCCGCGGTGCTCTCCACCCAGCACTTCAACTGGATGGCTGAACACATGAAGCGGGAGGCCGGCGGCATTCCGGTCTACGCCACTCCCGGCAATCACGATCGCAAAAAGGAAAGCCCTTACGATAACGGCCGCCACTTCTACCGGGAAGTCTTCGGGCCGTCGCGCTACTGGTTCGGCTACGGCAATATCCTGTTCGTATCGCTCGACACCGCCGACCGGGAACTGCCGGAAGCACAGATTGAGTGGCTGGATTCGCTTTTGGGGCAATTGCGCAGCCACTTCGATCATCTGGTGATTTTCACTCACGTGCCGCCGATCGATCCGCGCCCGGTCAAAGAGAAGCGCGGCCTGCCCGCGGTTCAGGCGGCCCGACTGGAAGCCGTTTTGAAAAAGCACCGCGTCAGCGCCTTTTTCGCCGGGCACCAGCATCAGGAAAATATCTGGAATTTCGCCGGGGCGCCGCTGGCGGTCACGCCGCCCTCCGGCCAGGAGGGACGCGGCGACGAACAGGATTTCGGCTACCTGATCTGCGAAGTCACGCCGGAGGGCGCATTCAAAATCCGCCGGGAATACCTCGACGCTTCCGCCGGAACCGATGCGCTGGATTTCTTTTTCTCCAGCAAGATCAACCAGAGCCGCTGGGTCTTCTGGAGCGGCATATTCGGGATCATCGCCGTCAGCCTCGCCGCGGCGGGAACGATCCTGTGGCTGACCCGCCTCAAACGCGGTTGATAATTCCGATCACCCGGAGCTTCGCGGCGTCGTCAAGCTCCGCATCGCCGATCACCAGTTCAATCAGCTGCTTGCGCGAAACGGCGTCGCCCCGGTTTTCCGGGTCGGCGCCGCTTTCCAGTCGGTTGATATACTCCGCCGGCAGAAATTTTCTCAGAAACGGGTATAACTTCCGCCACGACTCATCGTTCATGGCCCGCGTCTTGCCGCTCACGTAATTGCTGATCTGCTTTTGAGTAATCCCGCAAAGCCGGGCCACCTCGCTCTGCCCTCCCGCCTTTGAATTCACCAGTTCCAGAACCGCTTTCAGCAGAACCGGGTCAATCACTCTGCTCATCCTCAACACTCCTTCCATTCACAACCATAATTTAAACGACGTGATCAGGAAAAAATATCAAAGATGTAATATCAATACTTGAATCAGTAATATTGTGATATATATTACTAGATAAAGTATAATACACAAAAATATTTATCCAACCTCACTTTAAAAATGAAATTATCCGTATTTTTCATATCCGGTATCGCGAAGCTGCAAAAACATGCCGCAACTCATTTCAGAATATGGCTTCTGGTTTCCATGCTTCTGCTTCTGGCATTTGCGGAATATCTCCCGGAAGGGATTCGGCTTGTTTTGCAGGGTACAGACTCTTTGCAATCCATTTTCCGCAACATGGTAAGCCTGATCTGGATGTCTTTTCCTTTCTATCTGGCAATCTGTGCTCCGGTTACGCTGCTGCCGCCGCGTGGAATCCGGATTTACCTTGCGATATTGCTCCCTGTGGTTTCAGGCATCACCCTGCTGCATATTTTCTTATTGTCCTGTTTCCGGATTGCCCTCGGCCGCGGGCTTCTTTACGTGCTGTTCGACACCGGCAAAGAGGAAGTAGCCGAATATCTCGGCGAACATCTTCAGCCCTCGCCCATTCTGATTTTTCTTCTCTTCACGGCAATCGCCGCCGCAATTACGGTATCCGCACTCCGGTTGAACTGGAAACAGGAAAAGCGTTCCTTTTTTCTCTGTATATTGCTGCTCGGCCCGCTGCTGGTCAGTGCAACCCGCTTCATCGTCATCGGTGAACCGACGGCAATCCTGTACCGGGTCAGCAGCCTGCGGATTATCGCAGATTTCCTCGCCCTCATTTCCGAGCAGGACCGCTTTTACCAGGCAGCGGCCATCGCACCGCAGCTGCCCGAGGACATCCGGCCGGTCGCGCCCGGATTGTCCAATCTGCTCGGCATTATTGCGATCGGGGAATCGGCCACCCGCAGCCACCACGGCCTTTACGGATATTCCCGGGATACCACGCCATTCCAATCCGGCCGTTCGGATCTGATGGTATTCAATCGGGTCTTTTCCGCCGCCCCCCTTACCGGCGTCTCCCTGAAATACGCATTGACGTTTGCAACGCTTCACAAGCCGGATGAGTACCGCTGCACCCTTGTTTCCATCCTCAAAAAAGCCGGCATCCGTACCGTCTGGCTTTCCGCACAGGGCGAACGCTGCAGCACAGATTCCCTGCTGTTTCACGGCGCGGACCGTGTGTTGTATTCACCCACGGACACCTGTGACGACGCGCTGGCGGAAATGCTTCCGCAGGCGTTGGCCGGCTGGGAGCGTTCCCCCGTCGTGATCCTGCTCCATCTCAACGGCAGTCACAGCGATTATTCCCGGCGCTATCCGAAGCAGCAGCAGCGATTCACCGATCTCCCGCCGGAGCCGGCTCATCTTTCCGCAGAAGAAATCGAGTCAGTCAATCACTATGACAACAGCATCGCTTTCACCGATTCCATCCTGAAGAAGCTGATCGGCTTTCTCGAAACGACGGAACGGCCTTCTTTCCTGCTTTACTTCTCCGACCATGGAGAGGCTCCCGCCAGAAATGGCCGGAACAACATCCGAAATCCGAAAGTTACCGCTCCAATCTTTTATGAGATTCCGTTCTGGGTCTGGGCCTCCCGGCAGTATCATACAATCCGCCCCGGATTCGCCGAAAACGCGCGAGGCAACCGGGACAAGCCCATGCAGCTGGATCGTGGCGGCATTTATGCCTTATGCGACATCGCGGGAATCCGATACCGGAATTTTCCGGAAGAGGCGAATATTTTCAGCGCTTCTTTCCGTTCCCAGCCGATCTACTTTCTTGGAACCGTTTTCTCCGCCTCCTCCATTCCTGCGGAGGAGGTGAAACTGCCGGTTGTATTTTCATCTCCTCCGGACTATATTATCCCCCGGAGGAACACCGATGGAACCATGGCTCACGCCCCGCGGCGATGAACAACTGCCCGAAGAGAGCGTCCGCCCCCTTTCATCCGCTGAACGGGAGGAGGCGGTCCGCGACCTGCTGCCTCCCGCCGAATTCCGCGAACTGCAGCGCGAACTGCAGGCCTCCGCCCCCTTTTCATGGCGTTCTCTGCTGCTGACCGTTCCGGCGCTGGCGGCGATGTGCGCTGCGATGTATCTGTTCTTTCCGCACAGCCGCTTTGCCGCGCCGAAAGAGACGCCGATTGCGATCGCCGAGGAAAAACCGCTGCCCGACTCCGACCGGAAGCTGCTCCGCCGGGCACGCGAACTTCACAATCACGGCAAAATCCGAGAAGCCCTCACATTGCTGGCCCCCGCGGTGCGCCGGGTGCTGGAATCCTCCGATCCCGTGCAGGCCGAAAATGCCCAGGCGCTGCTGGCCCAGTTCTGGGAGTGGCGGATGCCGGTCGCACCGGTGCGCGTCGCCGCCGAGTGCCGCCGGATTCTCGGCTGTTCCCCGGACCATCTGGTCGCCAAGCTCACACTGGCCCGGCTCCAGCCGCAGAGTTTTCCCGCCCTTGCCGGATTGCAGGAAAAAGCGCCGCAGCTGTTGCGAGAGATGTCGGAAGAACGCCTCGCCATGTTACGCCCGCTGCTCGGCGCTTCGGCGGTCACCGCCGACCAGCAAAGCGAAATCGCGTGGCAATACGCGCTGGCGGCGACCGGCTGCTGGCTCGCCGCCGGAGCCGCCGCCTTTCCGGACGAACCCGGCTTTGCCGAGCGGGAAGCGGCGCTGGCCCTGTGCCGTTCCCGGCTGGACAGCCGCCGGTTCGCCCGGCTGCGCTGCGATATTCTCTACCGGATCTGGTCGGCCAAATGGTACTTCTGGAACTTCCAGACCGTAGACGGCCGCCCCACGCACCATCGCGATCTCAAGCGCGAGATCGACGACCTCGAACACCGGCTGGAACAATAGGAGGACCGCGATGCTTCAACCGTTCTATCCGCACCCCGGCATCTCGGGAATCCGCGACTGGAAGTGGTATGCGGCCGGACTTCTCCAGTGCGCCGCGCTGTTTTTCCTGCTCGCCGACCCGTGGTTCGGCCGGTACGGTTTCCGGCTGGAACCCAACCTGCTGGTTCCGGCCATCGCGGTGCTGATCGTCGCGTCGCTGGCGTGGGAGGGATTGCTGTTCGGCCCGGTCCGGGGCGTCAATTTGCTGCTTCAGGTCACCTTTCTGGCGCCGTTCACCCTGTATCTCTGCCGGATCACCGAAAAATCCCCGGCGGCCCGGACTGGCGGCTCGCTGGTGGAAACCCTCGCCGGCTGGACCCATTCTGCTCTGGACCTGACCGGAATCGCCCGGCTGGTGCCGGCCCTGTTGCGCGACATCTTCAGCAACCCTGCCCTGCTCGTGATCCTGCTGTTGCTGCTGACCGGAATGTGTTTCCGGAAAACGGCGATCCGGCTCGGCGTGGTCGGACTGATCCTCGGCGGCTTCACCTTCACCGCGCTCTTCTCCGCCGAAGGCAGCAACCGCTGCTTCATCCCCGCCGTGATCGCACTGGCCGGGGCCGCCGTGCTGCAGTGGCATCCCTGCCGCAGGCTGATGGAGACACGGAACATCCTCGACGCGCTCGGCTCCGTCGCCGGGCGCGCCCGGTTCCGCGCCGCTTTCCGGATCGCGCTGACGGCCTGCCGCCGGGGAAGCCTCCGCGAAGCCGGAGTACTGGCGATCCTGCGCGAAGAGTTCCCGCAGCTTTCCCCTGACGCGCTGCGCGCCGCCGCCTCCCGGCTTCTCGCCGACCTAGTCGAGCACCGGCGCATCCTGATCTTCAGGGCGGACCGCAACGGCGTCCGGCTCGAACCCGCCGCGGAACTCACCGAAGTCGACTCCCCCCTCGCCGGAATCGCCGTCGTCCCCCGGCTGATCTTCGTGACGCTGTTCGCGATCCTCTGGATCATCTCACCGCTCGACCTGATCCCGGATGCGATCCCCTTTTTCGGCGCACTCGACGACGCGACTGTGGCGATTCTCGCTTTCGGCCAGATTTACGGCCGGTATTTCCGGCGGCAGTAGGCGATGAACTCCTCGTTGAATTTCAGTGAATCGTTCGGCAGATAGATGAAGTTCATCTCCCGCCGGACCTCCCCCTCCGCGAACCGGGCCGCCGCCAGCGTCCCCGCTTTCAATTCATCCCGCACCGCCAGCTCCGAAATCACCGTGACCCCGAACCCGGTCCGCAGCATCGACTTGATCGCGTCGGGGCTGTTCAGCTCCAGAATCCGCCCCGAACGCTCGGGCCGGAAGCCGTGTTCCCGGAAAAACCGGTCCGTGTAAAACCGCGTTCCGGACCCCTTCTCCCGCAGCAGCAGCGGCAGATTCGACTTTGCCAGCTCCGCCAGCTCCACTTTGCCGCCGCGGAAAAACGGCAGCCGGGGCGAACCGGCCAGCAGCAATTCGTCGGCCAACAGCGTCCGCGACAGGAAAAGCTCCCGGTCGAAAGCCCCCTCCACCAGCGCCAGGTCAAAGAACCGTTTTTTCAGCTTGTCCGAAATCTCCTCCGTATTCGCGATGCACAGATGAATACGCCGGTTCGCGTGCTCGCGCATGAACTCCGCGGCCAGCGGCGGCAGCACATAACCGCCGGCCGTCATCGTCGCGCCCAACTGAAAGCTCAACACGTCCGCCGCCGCATTCCGCGCCATCCGCACTGCGTTTTCCGACAGCGCCAGCAGTGACTCCGCCTCCAGAAGCAACACCCGTCCCGGGCGGGTCAGGCGCAGCTGCCGGCCATCCCGGATAAATAGCGCCACCCCCAACTCCTGTTCCAGCTTCCTGATCTGCCCGGTCACATTCGGCTGGCTCATTCCCAATGCGGCGGCGGTCTGCGTGAAATTGCACGTCGCCGCCGCCATCTGGAAAATCTTCCACTTCGCATCCAGCATTTCCTTTTCCTCCTGTCCTGCCCTGATCAATATAACAGATAATTTTTAATTATCAATCAATAATAAACGATAATTTCAAATTAGCATTAAAGAATACTATTTTATCCACCATACAAGGAGGTTCCCTATGTTGATCAAAGCAAGTTATCTGATTCTCGCAACGGTATTTTTCGCGGCGACATGGTTTGTCCCGGCCCTCAGCAATTACGCATCGGGGGCGGCGGTGCTGACCGGCGCGCTTTTCTCCTGGTTCCTGAAAAATCCCTTTCAGGAACACTCCCACCGGCTGGTGCCGACCTTTCTCGGGCTGGCCATCGTCGGCATGGGGTTCGGCATGGACCTGCCGCGCGTGCTCGAAGCGGGAGCGGAGGGACTGCTCTACACCTTCGTCGGCATCTCACTCGGCCTCGGCCTCGGCATCCTGCTCGGCAGGAAGCTGAAGCTCAACCGGGACACCACGCTGCTGATCAGCGTCGGCACCTCCATCTGCGGCGGCAGCGCCATCGCGGCGGCGGCTCCGGTCCTGAAGGCCAAAGCGCACGACATCGCGCTGGCAACCGCGATCGTGTTTCTGCTGAATGCGGCCGCCCTGCTCATTTTTCCGCCGCTCGGCCACCTGCTCGGCCTCGACCAGACCCAGTTCGGCATCTGGTCGGCGCTGGCGATTCACGACACCAGTTCAGTGGTGGGCGCCACCATGCAGTACGGCGAAACCGCACTGGAGATCGGCACCACCGTCAAGCTCGCCCGCGCCCTCTGGATCATTCCGGTGTCGCTGTTTCTGGCTTACCTGGTCCACCGCGACACTCCGGTTGCCGAAGGGCAAAAGCGCAAACTTAAAATCAAGGTTCCGTGGTTCATCCCCGGCTTTATTCTTGCCGCGGCGCTGATCACGGTGATACCGGCGCTCAAGGGAACCGGTCTGGTGCTGCAGGACATCTCCAAGCACCTGATGCTGCTGACACTGTTCCTGATCGGCACCAATCTGGATTTTGCCAGAATACACGAACTGGGCCTCAAACCGGTCCTGCACGGCGTGATCCTCTGGGTGATCCTCGGCACGCTGTGGGGCGGCGCGGTCTACTTCAAACTGGTCTGAACCGTCCCGGGGCGTCCTTCAGGGATAAGCTCTCAGGGTACGCCCCAGCACTTCGCGCAGGGAATCCAAGGTGATCGGCTTCAGCAGCAGATCGGTGAATGCCCGCTTCTCCGCGGCGATCTGCACGTCGGCAGTCACGGCGATCACCGGTATTTGCTTCCAGCGGGGATCTCCCGTCAGGAGCTCCACCAGTTCGATGCCGCTCATACCGGGCATCCACAGGTCAGTCAGAATCACACCGGGCTGTTCCCGCTTCAGAATTTCCAGCGCGGCGGCCCCGGAAGCCGAGAATATTCACGATCACCTGCCGCAACCGTTTGCGGTCAAATTTCACCAACTCCGGCAACCCCAGCGAAAGCTCCAGCCGGAACGTCAGGTTCTTGCTGCGGGCCGACGGCCAGAAAATAGCTCTTGGCCCGATCGGCGGCCTGCGCCGCGAATGCCGCAACGGCCGTTCCCAGCACCGCAACAATCCGCAAACGAATGTCAATTGTCATCGTCTCACCTCGCCTTTCCCGACGATCGGAGCAACAGTTATTCTCTATTTCCGCTCCAGAACTTCCCGGATGATCTTTTCCAGGCTTTCCGGAGTAATCGGCTTGAGGAGGATTCCCTGAAACCGCTTCGGCGCTTCCGAAACAGCCTGCGTATCCGCCGTCACCGCGACGACCGGAACCGACCGGAACCGCTCGTCGCCGGCCAGAATCTCCGCCAACTCCGAACCGCTCATTTCCGGCATCCACAGGTCAGTCAGCACCAGGTCGAATGAATCGCCTTCATCCAGCAGCCGCAGCGCCTCCGGCCCGGAATTGGCGGAAACGCTCCTGATATTCAGCTTTTTCAACATCGCTCCAAGCACCTTCAGGTTCATCGGCACGTCATCCACCAGAAGCACCCGCAAAGCGCTTCCCGCCATGCTGCCGCCGCCGGCGGACCGGCAGACCGCGAGACCGGCGGAACCGGGCTGCGAACGCTGAACCTGATTGATACGGACCGTGAAAACACTCCCGCTGCCAAGCTCACTCTCCAGCCGGATCTCCCCGCCCATGCGGTTGACCAGCCGCTGTGAAATCGCCAGCCCGAGGCCCGACCCCTCATAGCTGTGGGTTCCGCGGGTGGATTCTCCCTGAACGAACGGATCGAAAATTTTCTTCCGGCTCTCCGGAGAAATCCCCGGCCCGGTATCCGCCACACGGATAATCAGCATTCCGGTTTCACCGCCCGGATCAGGCTGGAACACCGCACGCACCGACACGCTTCCGGCGGAAGTGAATTTGACCGCGTTTCCCACCAGGTTGAGCACCACCTGACGCAGCCGCAGATTGTCCAGACGGAGAGGCTGCTCCAGATTCACGCACTCCACGGTCAGCTTCAGATCTTTTTCCATCGCCTTCAGCCGGAATACCGCAACCACTTCCTGAACCAGCTGACCGGCGTCCGTATCGGCCAGCACCAGATTCAACTGGTCGGCCTCCAGTTTGGAGAGGTCCAGCACGTCGTTGATCAGGTTCAGCAGCGCGTTGCCGGCGAAACTGATCGAACGCAGATACTCAAGCTGCTCCGCCGCCGCGACATCCCCTCCCTGCAGAAGCTCACTGAAACCGATCACCGCATTCAAAGGCGTACGCAACTCATGACTTACCGTGGCCAGGAAGTAGCTTTTGGCACGGTCGGCGGCCTGCGCCTGTTCCATCGCCTTCTGAAGCTCCTGCTTCTGGCGGCTCAACTCCGTGATATCGATATCCGAAGTCAACACGTACATCAGTTTGCCCTGCCGGTCAAGCAGCGGCTGGGCAGTGGAAATGATACGGCGGTTGTTCAATTCGTTCTCGGTCCGGTGCTCCTGACCGTCCAGCAGAGTCAGACGCACCGGACACCACGGCGGCGGCTCCGGATTGCGGCAGACCGTTTCATAGCATTTCGTACCGGCCAGCTCCGCCGGAGTGCGGCCGCACTCCCTGCTGACGCTGGGATTGGCCGAAATAATGCGGTATTCCGGGTCGACGATCGTAATCGGGATGGTGATGCTCTCCACAATCTGCCGCTGCAGCGCCACACTGTCGGCAATCCGTTCAAGCTGCCGGAAACGCTCCTGCGCCAGCAGGAAAAGATTCACAATGCTGTGCACCGTATGGATATCGCAATCGGAAAACTCCTTCCGCTCCCGGACGAAATCCAACCCGACGTATCCGTACAGCTTCCCGTCGCACTGAATCCCCGTCACCAGCAGCGAACGGATGTGCTGGAATTCGAGGAACTTTACTTCCCTGCTCAGCTTCTCCGGCGGCTCGGTCATATCCGGCACCACGATATCCCGCCCGGCGGCCAGCTCCGCAGTCCACGCCGAAAACCGCGTCATATCGACATTCTGAAGCATGTCGATCGCCGGTTCGACTCCGTCCCGCACCCACTCGTATTCATTGCTGCAGCGGGTCAGTTCCGCGTCGGTGTAGCGGAATATATAGCAGCGGTCGGCTCCGGCATTCTCGCCGATGATCCGCAAAATGCCGTTGACGGCCCGGTCGAAATCTTCCTCAAGCGTGATCCGGGTCAGGGACTGGTTGATGATGCGCTCACTGTTGACATAGTCGTTCAGGGTGTTGATAGTCCGCTTCTGCTCCTGCTCCAGATGATACTGGCGGGAGATATCGATCCCCATGCCGATCAGCAGCCGCGTGCCGTCCGAACGGGTGATCACATTCTTGATGGTTCTCACGATCAACCGCCGTCCCTGCGCGTTGGTCGCGAACTCCTGCATATCCATCTGGCCGCCCGATTCGACCAGCCGCACATCGTCGTCACGGAACTTGGCGGCGGCCGCCTCATCCATCGGAAACACTTCCGGATCGATTTTGCCCAGAATCTGCGCGGAGGACATGCCGGTCAGCTCCTCGAAGCCGTGGTTGCACATCAGATAGCGGAATTCATTGTCCGCCTCCTTCACGAAAAGATAGCCGGGCAGATTGTCGCGGATGCTCTCCAGCAATTTCAGGCTGTCGCGGCAACGCAGATCGTTCTCGCGCGCCTCGGTGACCTCCTGGATAATGCCGCAGAATTCCCGCCGTCCGCTGATTTCATTGACGGAGCGCTCCATGCGCAATTCGAAATATCTCTTTTCGCCGGAAAAGCCGGCGGCATAAAGCAGGTTCAGCGTTTCAGCTTCTCCACTCCGCAGCCGGCGCCATCCTTCTTCAAACTCCCCCAGGTACTCCGGCAATATCCACTCCTTCGCCGGAACGGGCTTCCCGTCCCGCTTCGGCCAGAAGCCGCTGTCCTCCTCCGAAACGAAAAAGGTCTGTTGCTCATCGCAGCAGAAATAGATGAATTTCGCGAGCTTGGCGGCATTCTTCAGAATCACGCCGTTCAACCGCAGCCGGTCGCGCTTTTCATACTCCTCGGTCACATCGCGGAACACCAGCACGCCGCCGGTGATCCGCCCCGCCGCATCCCGGATCGGAGCCGCGCTGTCGGCGATATGCCGGCGCATTCCGTCCCTGGCGATCAGGTCCGTATGGTTGGCCAACGCCACCACGGAATCGGTGGCCAGCGCTTTTTTAAGCGGAGATTCGACTTTGGATCCATCCAGATAACTGACGATGTCGAAAATTTCCTCCAGCTTCCGGCCCGAGGCGTCCTCCGCGGAATAGCCGGTCAGCTCCGCCGCCACCGGATTGACCAACGTGACCCGCAGACCGGGATCGGTCACGATCACTCCGTCCCCGATCGCCTCCAATGTCAGCCGGAACCGCTCCGCGGTCTGTGCCACCTCAAGATGCGCCTCGTGCAATTCGGTCATATCGCCCGAAATCCACATCACGGCATTGGTATGGAAAGGGTTGCGCCGAGGCAGGAGCACAAACTCCGCATGACGCGCCCGGCGATGCGCCGTATAATCGACTCCGCACCGCTCCCCCGTCCGGAAAGTCCGCACCACTGCGGCAACGAACTGTTCACGGCTCTCGTCAGGCAGTTGCTCAAGCCTTTCGAAGCCTCCGCTGAAATCGCCGGCGGCGTCGTCCGGGATATGCGCGTAAAGAACCCGTTCCTCTTCATCGACCACCGCAATGCGCATCGGCAGGTTTCGGAAAAGCACTTCCATCTTCCGCTGCGCCTGACGCCGGAACAATACCGCCGCCAATCCCAGCAGAAACAGGAAACAGGCCGCCAATGCCGCATAAGCCAATTCGACCCGGTACCGGATCAGGAAACCCGGCGGCACATTGAGCAGCGTCGCATCCGGCGGCACCTTTTCGAGCTGAACTCCGGACCGCACCAGTTCCGGCTCGTCGAGCAGCAGCAGGCTTCCGCCCTTCTGCGCAGGAATCCCGGACGCACGTTCCCCGGCAAGCAACCGGAGCGCAATCGCTCCGGCCTGCCTGCCCTGCATTTCACCGTCCACCACGTGCCCGCCGGCGGAACCGAACTGCATATAACAGTCGAACCGCCCGAGAATCAGGCCTGAGAAATGCTGCCGGATCTGAGGCAGCGCCGTATAGCTGTTCTCCGGCTCCTCCTCCCGGGAAGACGCCCAGGAATGAAACAGCAGGACGGTATTCTCCGGCAAAGCACTGATCTGCTCAAGCAGCTCGTCAGTCGTATAATCCGAGCCCCTGAGCACCCGGAAGTCGGTCCGGAGCTTCTTCAGCAGTTCCGGCAGCTCATCCCCTCCCAGAAAGCGACCGTCCGCCGAGGCATCCACCACTACAACCATGCTGCGGACTTCCGGCTTCAGCCGCCGCCCCAGCGCAATAGTTTCAGGCAGTGTCCGAGCGGTTTCGATTCCCGTCAGATTCATGCCCGCCGGAATTCGCTCCGCCAGCGGCCCGTTGTAGGAACTCGCCAGAAGCGGAGTTCCGGCAGGCACCGGCAACTCTCCCGCCAGGAAAAGATCGGTCGCGGCATTGTTACTGGTTACGATCAGGTCGTAACGGGTCGAGGCCAGCTTGGTTCGGAGCGCCTCGATATCGCCGGAGGACGGCACAATGCCGGGGCGGTAACGCACTCCCAATTCGAAATTCTCATAATTGGCCATCACCCCCTGCTCGGTCAGGCAGTGCTGGAGACCGTTACGCAAATCTTCAGTCCAAACATCCGACGAGGAATGAGAATCGATCAGCAGAATCCGTTTCACCCGGAGCGTCTTCGAACCTCCGCCCGCATAAACTTCAGACATCCCCGACAACATCAGCAGGGGCAACAGCAGAACGCCGATATATCTCTTCATTTTCCTCATATTCAGAACCGCATAAGACAGGAAATCGGCTCGCAGAGCCTGTAATGACCGGACAATTATAAACAAAAAGCGGGAATGCCGCTTTTCGCGAATTCCCTGTGACAAAAAAATGTTTTCATATCAACTATATCATGCGGAACTGTTTTTTTCAAGAATACTTATATTGAAAACAGGAATATACCGAGACGCCCGGTCTCACAGAACCGTTCTCACCCGGAACCGGTGATCCCGGCAGGTCAGGTCGAGCGCTTCGGCGTCGGTCAGGTGGGAGGAGGCCACGTGACGCAGATACGTCCGGCAGAGCGCCTCCGCCTGCTCCATCTCCGCGTCAGTCGGACGGCGGTACGGCTCGCCCGGAACCGGGATATACCCCATGATATGAAACGGAATCTCCGGCGAAATCCGGCTCAGGAATTGCACCGTCCCTTCGAATTCATCCAGCTCCACCAGTCCCGGCACATAGACCATGTTCGCGGCCATCTCCAGCCCGGCGTCGCAGGCCGCGGCAAAGTTGTCGTAGATCAGGTTCTTGTCGCGGCCGGTGATCCGGCGGTGCAGTTCGGGGCTCCACGCCTTGAAGCCGACATTGGCCCCGTCGAGAAATTCCAGCGGCAGGCGGCTGCCGTTGGTGTGCCCCAGCCGGGTCACCGCGCCAAGCTCCTGTTTGGCAAACGCCAGCAGTTCGGGCAGCTCCTTCGCGACGGTCGGCTCGCCCCCCATGAAAAACACTTTTTCCGGGGCGACGGAACGCAGCGCCTCCTTCAGTTCCTCCACCGTCGGGAAGCGCTCCGGCTTCGGCCAGGAAAACCCCGGCCGTCCCTCCGCGCCGCTGCGCAGCTTGTAGCTGCAGAACGAGCAGTGAAAGGTGCATCCGTAGTTGTGAAGCGTCGCAAAATGCAGAGTATCGTGATACGTGATTTTGAAAAAGGCCATTCTATTTTCTTTCCTTCCGATGGATCAATTCATGCAGATAGCGGACGGCTCCGGCGGGATCGACTCCCTCCAGCACCCGGACGCGGTCGACCGGATGGATTCTGCCGGATTTCACCGCCGGCGTTCCCGCCAGGCCGGGCCGTGCGGCGATCTCCGCCGCCGAGCCGGAGCCTTCCATAAACAGGATCACTTCGGGCGAACGCGCCACCACCGCCTCCAGGCTGACGCTGCCGCCTCCGGCAGATCCGGCGGCGCAGTTCTCAGCTCCGGCCAGCCGGAGCAGGTCCCCGAAATAGGACTCCTCCCCGACCGCCCGGCCGGGGCCGTACAGCTCCCAGTAAACTTTCGGCCCCGTCTTTTCCGAAGCCGCCGGCAGCGCGGCCTGAAATTCCCCGACCAGCCTCTGCGCTTCCCGCTTCCGGCCGGTCAACTCCCCGAGGCGTTGCACCAACTCCGCGTAATTGCCGAGCCGCAGCGGCGGCACCGTCGTGACCGCGATGCCGCGGTCGCGCAGCGAAGCGGCCAGTTCCCGCTGATAATACCACAGCACCGCCCGGTTCACCCTGAGCCGGGTCAGTTCCTCCAGCGACAGCACGCTGCCGCGTCCGGCGACCGGGATGCGTTCCGCTCCGGGAACGATCGAGCCGTGCGAATCGATCGCCGCAAGCTCCTCCTCCGCACCAAGCGCCAGCAGGATATGCGTGGCCGCCGCCGAAGTCGATACGATCCGCAGCGGCGCGGCTTCCTTCGGGGCTTCGCGCCCGCAGCCTGCCGCCAGGCATGCCGCCAATGCCGCAAGATGGAGTAAACCGCGCCTCATATCCACTCCTTTACAGCTCAGGCACGCCGATTCCAGCCGCATCGAAGAGGCGCGAATCCGCCCCTTCCGAATGCAGCGTCTCCGCATGGCTGTCGCAGAAGAGTCCGTTAAAGCTGTAGCCGGGATGGCGCACCGCCAGATTCCGGCGGAAATCCCGCGTACTGCCGAAATAGTAGATTCCCCCCGGCGTATCCGCCATAATCACCGTCCGGGAGGCGTGCCTGATCCGGGAAGTCTTGATCGGGTTCCAGAAGCGGTAGGGATAGCCGCTGTCATACGGTTCGGAGAAGTTGCACGAATTCACCCCGTAGCTGATCAGCACATCCCGCGTCCCATAGGCTTTTGACTCCGGTTCCGCCGGACAGCGGTAGACCGGCGTATGATCCGGCAGGTAGTTCTTCAATTGTTCGTACCAGTGCGCCCCGCTCCCCGAAAGGTAGGCCCCCGGAAAGTAATCGCAGTCGGCCGCATAGCTCTGCATCCCCGTCCCGATCTGTTTCAGATTGCCCGTACAGTTGATCGAAAGCGTCCTCATCCGCGCCTTGTTCAATGCCGGCAGCATCATTCCCGCCAGTACCGCGATAACGGCTATCACCACGAGCAGCTCAATGAGGGTAAATCGCCTTATATGGCGGTATGCGGGGGGCGTATCCGCCGCCCCCCGCACCCCCTGCGTCCGGCAAGGTGCCGGTGCCGGGTACGGGGCGGTCGACAGGCGGAGGCGCAGTCGGCCGGCGGGGAAGGAAGAGCCGCAATAACGTGAAGTTGTCTTCCCGCTTTTCTGCGGAAAGGCAACTTCACGTTTTTGCTCCGGCTTGCCGCTTGCAGAGCATTGGCAAAGGCGTGAGAGCTTGCCGGAAGTAAGCGAAAAGCTGGGATTGCTTGGTACGGGGAGAGACGCGGCGCAAATCGCCGCTTTCTCTCCCCCGCCCCCCTCTCTTTTACGCTGAACGGCATACGGGGACTGATTGTATATTTTATGAGTAATATTCACGAGCAGCTCAATGAGGGTGAACGGCCTTGAACAGCGGAATGCGCAGGACGCATCCGCCTCATACCGCGCCCCCAGCGCCCGGCAAGGCGGTGCCGGCTTCAAGTCCGACCTCAGTTTCTTCCTCATGGCATCCCCTGTAATCATTTTAAGAAAGTTTTCCGCTCCGTCACTTCAATATAGAGTTCAGAGTTACTCCAAGTCAACAGGGGAAACAATAAAAAAGCAATATTTTTAATATATCCCGTTCCGGTCTGTTTTTCAATTGCCCCCCGGTTGTAAGCGGACTCATCCGCCTCCGCCCCGCGTCAGGCGCAGCAGGGTGATTTCGGAGGGAACGCCGAGCCGGACCGGGAACCCGTTCCACATTCCGCTGCCCCGCGTCACATACAGCGCCATGGCGCCAACCCGGTAGAAGCCGGAGACGAATCCGGCGTTGAAGCGGGCGACCAGCCGGTCGAAGCCGAGGATCAGCCCGCCGTGCGTATGCCCCGAAATCTGTAAATCCGCCCCCTCCGCGGCGGCTTCAGGCGCCAGCTTCGGCTGGTGGGCCAGAAGAACTTTGACGGTTTCGGCCGGAGTTCCGGCGAATGCGCCCCGGATGTCGGGCGCTTCCAGCCCGAAACGGACGGCGGCCGGATCGGTGACTCCGGCCAGCGTCAACCGGCCGCCGGCGATTGTTTCACCGGTATTTTCCAGCATCCTGATTCCAAGCGTGGGCAGAAACCGCATCCACTCCCGGTAACCGGAGTAATATTCATGATTTCCGGGCACCCCGAACACGCCATATCCGGCCCGCAGTTCCGCAAGCGGCCGAAGCTCCGCGCCGCGCTCCGCAACCCTTCCATCCACGAAATCCCCGGCGATCACGGTCAGGTCCGGGCTGCAGGCGTTGGCCCGTTCGACAATCGCCCGGATGCGGCCGGCCCGGGTCAGGGTATCGGCATGCAGGTCCGCCAGCACCGCGATCGTGAAGCCCTCCAGTTCCTGTGGCAGCCGCTCCAGTTCGATCCGTTCCTCCCGGACCTCCGGCACCGCGGTCCCGGCGGCAATTCCGATTGCAGCCAGCATCATGGCCCCCGCCAGCAGCGCCAGATTGACCCGGTTCCCGACGACCCGGAACCGTTCCATCCGCTTCCTGCCCCGGCAGAACATCCAGGCCAGCACAATTCCCCGGACGATATCCGCCCCCGCCAGCAGAAAGAAAAACAGGAAAAAGACTGCGTAATACCACGCCGCCCCCAGCAGTACCGGCACCGGCAGCTCCGGCGCGAAGAACATTTCTCCGCCGAACCAGTGCAGGATATGGAACTTGAAGGCGGCCAGCGCCGCCGCCAGCGCCAGTCCCGCTTTCCAGCCCCAGTGCAGCCGCAGCGGCAATATCGCCCGGCAGATGATATAACTCAGCAGAATGAATCCGAACAACAGCATTGCTTGCACTTCCTATATCCTGTAATTCCAATCTAATCCTTAGAGTTACTGTAAGTCAACAGCCGTTCCGGTAAAAAACGTTATTTTTTCCAATCCCCCCGCGAAATTACGAAAAAATCGAGAGCTGCTTCCGGTATTCACTCGGAGAGATGCCGAACCTTTTGCGGAATCCCGTCGAGAAGTTCAGCGCATTGTCATAGCCGACCCGGGCCGAAATCTCCTTGACCGAAAGTTTTTCGTCGGCGAGCAGCCGCTTGGCGTGGCGCATGCGCAATTCCAGCAGATACTGCCGGGGAGTCGTATCGAAATATTTCCGGAAAAGCCGCACCAGATGGGTACAGGAGCAGCCGCACCGCCCGGCCATCCGGTGCTGCGACCAGTCGCATTCCGGGTGAAGTTCCAGCTCTTCCCGAAGCTCCGCCAGCAATTCCGGCAACTCATGAATACCGGATGGAATCCGGAGCGACTGCAAAAACTCGAAGGTCAGCCGGGAGTTGCGGCAGGAAGCGTCATCCGGCGTCTCGTCGGCCAACTCCTCGATCTCCTGGAACAGCCGTTCGATGTGGCGGCTGTCCAGACCGGCGGCGACATCCCGCATCCCCAATCCGCTTTCCGCCAGAAAAGGTTCCAGCAATTTTCCGACAATCATCACCGAAATCTTCCGGCAGCCGCCTTCTCCCGACAGAAACTCATTCTCCATCTGCGGCTGCATCAGGAAAATTTCGCCCTTTTCCAGCTCATACGCCCTCCCCCGCTGCCGCACCAGCAGCGATCCCTGCTTCACATATTCGATCGACAGAAAGGGAGCGCAACGCCGCATATAATGGGCCTGCCGCAGCAGATCGACTTCACAGATGCAATCGATCCGCAGCAGGTCATCCGCAATACCGGCGGGCAGCGCCCGCATCCGGTAGGAGCGGCGGGAACGGCGGTGGAAGAATTCCATTCCCTGAAAATAACAGGGAGGAGGCAGCGGTTCCCAGCGGAACGCCGAAATGTCTTCAAGAATTTTCATAATGTTCCGATTTCAAATATAATTGCCGTTTTTTCAAACATCAAATCAGAATCAGGTGTTGTTTTTAAATATTTTTTCACTATACTATACTGCAGAAGAAAATACAAGTTTCCATACACGGAGCCCTCTATGAATTTCGATGAACACACCTGGCAGGAAAGTGCGTGGCGCCGCATCCGGCACACGCTGTTCTGCGAGGAAACCGGTCTGGTATACGACTATGTGACCAGCCGTGACCATTCCCGGCGGTTCGCCCATCTGCCCTCGCCGGAGGAGATCGCCCTCGGTTTCCCGAATCCGTGCGGCTGGAGTACCGGCATGGAAGATTGCGCGCTCAACGGCGGCTTTCTGCTCGATCTGCTGCGCTTCCGCCGGGAGGAGGATTCCGACTTCGCCCGGCTCGCGGCGGAAGGGCTGATCCGGTGCGCGGAAGTCCACGGTATGCCGGGCTTTGTCGCGCGCGGCATCTCCCCGCGCGACGGACGCAGCTGCTACGGCAACTCCTCACGCGACCAGTTCACGCTGGCGACTTACGGGATGTGGCGTTTTCTCTCAGGCGGCGGGGTGATCCCGGAGCGACTGCGGCAACGGGGCGTGACATTCCTGCGTTCCGTCGCGGACTACTGCGAACGGATCGTCACTCCAGCCAACGCCTGCAACCTGATGCGGCTGGATGGCCGGCCCGCGATCGTTTCGACAATGTGGAATTGCGCCCCGCACGAGGCGCTGCGGCTGCCGATGATTTACGGCATCGCCGCAAGCGTGACCGGCGAACCGCGTTATTACGAACTGATGCGCCGCTACGCCGCAGCAGGGCTGCGGGAAACCCTGACGATGAATCCGGAAGCGGACTGGTGGGACATGCCGGTCATCCAGATGCAATTGTCTCTGAATTTCTTTGCCGAAAGCGGCATCGCCCCGGAGCTGGAATCCGGTGTGCGACGCGCGATGCACACGGCGGCGGCGATCGCCTGCCCCCGGCTGCTGGCGCTGCTGCGCGAGGCCGAGGAGTTCGACGGCGACTGGGGAATGCTCTACGACAACTGGCGGCGACTGCCGATGAAGGTGACGCCCGTGACGCTCGCCCCGGACGGCGGTTCCGCGCTGTTCGGCGGCAAAAGCTACCTGAACCCGGTTTTCCGCGACGAATACGCCCGCCCCAACGCGCTGCTGCGCGGCATCGGCAACTATCTGGCCACCATCGCCCACAGCGACGACTTCCCATTCCCTGAAACACTCCTTGAGCGGACCGCCCGGCTCCTCCGCCGGATCGATTTCTCCCGCTGCGCCGGAGTGGGAATCCTGCCGCTGCTCTACGGATATACCGCTGTTATATACCATAAATTTCAACTGCAAGGAGAAGAAGCATGAGACGGAAATTCATTTCAACGGCGAAATGCCGCGGTCGTGTGACGGAATGTTCCTGCAAATTCACCCTTATTGAGCTGCTCGTTATTAAAACTTGTCAAATATACAATCTTCTTCCATATACCGCTCTGCGCGAAAGAGAGGGGTTCGGGGGAGAGAAAGCGGCGGCTTGCGCCGCATCTCTCCCCGTACCAACTAATCCGAACCTCTCTCTCATTTCCCGTAAGCTCTTACGCTTCCGCCAATGCTCTGCAAGCGGCAAGTCGGAGCAAAAACGTGAAGTTGTTTTTCCGCAGAAAAGCGGGAAGACAACTTCACGTTATTGCGGATCTTCTTCCCACTGCCGACCGACCGCGGCTTTGCACTGCCCCGCCACCTACCCGGCACCGGCACCTTGCCGGACGCAGGGGGCGCGGGGGGCGGCGGATACGCCCCCCGCATACCGCCATGTAAGGCCGTTTACCCTTATTGAGCTGCTCGTAGTAATAGCCATTATTGCGATACTCGCGGGAATGCTGCTCCCGGCGCTGAATCAGGCGCGGGAGAAAGCACGAAGCGCCAGCTGCCTGAACGGACTCGGACAGATCATCAAAGCGCAGATTTTCTACGGCAACGACTACCGGGGGCTGATGGTCGGCCGCTCCGACAACAAGATTTTCGGGCGCGTTCTGTACAACAACCGCTATCTGCCGGGCTGGAAAATGCTGAGCTGCCCCTCCAACCCGAGTGAAAATTCCGCGCGGGCGATGAACAACGAAAGCGGCATCTGGGAGACGCGCACCTACGGTTCCTACCTCGGCAACGCCAGTACCGACGGCTGGGATTACGCGATCCGGATCAAGAAGGAGTTCGGCGACTTCCTGCACCGGCCGGATGGCGGCGACCCGACGCTCTACTCTTCCAATTATTTTTACAATACCGTCCGGAACAGGAAACCGACGGAATTCATCATGCTGGCCGATACGTTTCGGCTGAGTGATCAGGGAACCTTCTTCATCTTTTCGCCGCGGGGCGAAGTCGAGCAGTCACGGATTCACCTGATTCACAGCGGGCGGGCCAACGCCGCTTATATGGACGGCCACGTCAAAAGCTCCGGGGCTTCCGAACTGGAAGCCTCCCCGATGGGCGTAACCCATTACTACAAAGCCACCGGAAGCACCAATTGAAAGGTTCAGGATTATGAAATTGAATCAACTGTTTTTCTGTACGCTGGGGGCGGCCGCCCTCGGCCTGACCGCCGCGGCTTCGCCGTTCGGCATGTGTGCGCACCTGAACCGGATGCCGCCGGAGGAAATGCGCCGGGAGCTGGCAGATATGGCCGGACTGGGCGCCCGGATGGTCCGGGTTGATCTCGACTGGTCGCAGGTGGAACCGGAGCCGGGCAAATGGGATTTCACCCGTTGGGACGCGCTGGTCGAGGAGGCCGGCAAACAGGGCGTCGCCGTGATCGCGATTCTGGGCGGCGAACTCCACAAGCCGGTCCGCCCGCCTTACCGCAACCAGCAGGATTTCCTGCAGTACGTCGCCGAGAGCGCCAGACGCTACAAAGGAAAGATCGCCGCCTACGAGGTGATCAACGAAGCCGACTGCGACCGCCCATGGGGCGAAACACCGAACCCGGAACACTACGCCGAACTGCTGAAAAAGACCTGTGAAACAATCAAGGGCATCGATCCGGCGGCGAAGGTGTTGTTCTCCGGCGTTTCCTTCGTGCGGAATCCCTACGGATATCTCGAAAAGGCGTTCGCGGCGGGAGCGGGCGACTACTGCGACGGCGTCAACTTCCACCCCTATCAGTGGAAATACGTGCCGGAGGCGCAGTTGCGCCACAAAGTCGCCGAACTGCGCGAACTGATGAAGAAATACAATTTCAACAAACCGGTTTGGGTCACCGAAATCGGCAACTCCTCGGGGGAACAGCAAGTGCAATTCGTCCATGATGCGACCGCCGCCGCGTTGAAGGAACTGGCGATCGATCCGGCATCCCGCACCATCGGCGTGATCCGCGACGATGAAAATTTCTGCTACGCCGACGGCATCCACATGCAGGTCAACGAGTTCCTGCCGGAAGCGAAGAAAGTGCGGCCTCTGAAGTTCATCGAACTGGCCGCGCTCAAGGTCGAAGATTGCCCGGCGGTGATCCTGCCCGGCGTGGAAGGATTCCCGATCCGCCAGTTCGGTTTCGTGCGCGACTATGTGAAGCGGGGCGGCACGCTGATCATCCCCGGCGGCATCCCGTTCTATTTCAATGTGGAAAAACAGCCCGACGGCATGTTCACCAACGCCTGGCTCACCCGCCAGTGCCCCGGCGAACTCCACTACGGCTGGGAGGCCTCATGGACCCGGCAGGGCGTCCCCGCCAATGCGACGAAGATCGTTCCCGGTGAAAATTTTCCCGGCCTCAATTCGCGCCAGTTCTGGACCGGCCGCTTCCTGACCGCCGAAAATCTCAAGGAGAATGACCGGATGATCCCGATCTTCTACGGCGTTCAGGGTGAATACAAAGCTCCGGTCGCCGCACTCTACCGCCTCGACAGCGACCTCAAGGGCAACCTCGTGCTGATGCCGGGGATCCAGAACGAATGTTCCTCGGAGGAGATGCAGGCGCAACTGCTGCCGCGCCAATATCTGCTGCTGCTCGCCGAAGGGGTCGAAGGCATCTGTTACTACCGGTTCCGGGCGGGAGAGTGGAACCGGGGCCGCGAGGCGCACTTCGGCATCGTCCGGCGTGACTTTTCGCCGAAACCCGCCGCCCGCGCGTTTGAAACGCTGACCCGGCTCCGCCCCGAAGGCTCCGGCCCGGTAGAGCTTTCCACTCCGGCTCCCGGTGTTCAGGCCGCGGCGTGGCCGCTGCCGGACGGCGTGCGGATTCATGCGGTCTGGTCGACCTCCGGCGCGCGGAAAATGCAACTTGCCGGAACGTTTGAGACCGTCACGGATTTCCTCGGCAGCGAGGTGAAACTTGAAAACGGCGCATTCGACGCCACGCCCGGAATCCTGTACTTCCGCACCGCTCCCGGCGCTCAATTGGAGTTCAAGGCACGATGAAACGGCAGCTCTTTCCCGGTCTGCTGGCCGCCGCCACGCTGGCACTGGCCGCGGCGGACTCCCCTTACGGCGTCTGCGCCCATTTGAACCGGATGCCGCCGGAGGAGATGAAGCAGGAGCTTGCGGGCATCGCCCGGACCGGCATCGGTTTCGTCCGTACCGACCTCGACTGGTCGCAGGTGGAGCCGGAGCCGGGCAAATGGGACTTCGCCTGCTGGGATGCGCTGGTCGAGGAGGCCGGCCGGCAAGGGGTCAAGGTCCTGCCGATCCTCGGCGGCGAACTGCCCGCCCACGGCAAGCCCCCGTTCCGCAACCTCGAACGCTGGCTCAACTACGTGGAACGCTGCGTCAGCCGCTACAAAGGCAGAATCGACTGCTATGAGGTGATCAACGAAGCCGACTGCGACCGCCCGTGGGGTGAAAAGCCCGATCCGGCTAATTATGCCGCGCTGCTGCAGGCGACGTACCGGACCGTCAAAAAAGCCGATCCGCGGGCCCGGGTGCTTTTCACCGGCGTCTCCGACTTCGGCAGGCCGATGGAGTTCGTGGAGGGAGTGTTCCGCGCCGGGGCGGGCGACAGCTTCGACGTGATGAACTTTCACCCCTACCAGTGGCGCAACGTGCCGGAGTCGCAACTGCCGCTGCGCATCCGCGACCTCAAGGCCCTGATGAAAAAATACGGGATCGACAAGCCGGTCTGGATCACCGAAATCGGCAACTCCAGCGCCCCCGACCGCTTTCTCCTCGCCCGCGAAACGGTCCCCCCTGCCCTGAAAAAACTCGGCTTCAGCCCGGAGCGGGATACGGTCGGAGTGATCGCGGATGACCGCACTTTGTTCCATACCGGCAGAATTGACGACTACCTGCCGGAGTGGAAACGGCGGCAGCAGCTCACCTTCGACGAGCTTCGCACCGTGCCGGTCGCCGACTGCCCGATCCTGGCGCTGCCGGGGCGCGAAGGCTTTCCGGCCTCTCAAATCGGAGCGGTCGCGGAGTATGTCCGCCGGGGCGGAACCTTGATCCTGCCGGGCGGCTTCCCGTTCTATTTCGACTTCCGCGAATCGGAAACTCCCGGATTGTTCCGCACCGTACAGATCGACGGCCAACTGCTGCCGCAGCTCCACCTGGGCCAGGAGGCGTTCTGGCTCAAGCCGGGGGTTCCCCGCACGACGGCCGCCACCGAGGCGGGCGAAGAGTTTCCCGGCCTCGCCCTCACCCACCGCCCCGGCATGCGCTTCCTGAACGGAGCCAATCTGAAAGGGAATGACCGGCTGATCCCGATCGCCTATGGAGTCAACGGAAATTACCGCATGCCGGTCGCCGCACTCTACCGCTTAGACAGCGGCCTTCGGGGCAACATCATCGTCGCGGTGGACGCCGCCGGAACGGACAGCGTCACCGAAAAGGAACAAGCGCAGCTTCTGCCGCGCGAATATCTGCTTGCTCTTTCCGAAGGGGTGCAAAAGGTGTTCAACTACCGGTTCCGGGCCGGAGAATGGAACCGGGGCCGGGAAGCGCACTTCGGTATTGTCCGGCGCGATTTCTCGGACAAACCGGCGCAGAAGGCATACGCCGCGCTGATCCGCAACTGCCCCCCCGGCTCCAGCCGTCCCGAAATCACCTCATACGGAAATATCCGGCAGGCCCGCTGGAGCCGCCCGGACGGAGTCGAGGTAACCGCGCTCTGGACCGTTCACGGCATTCAGACGTTCCAGCCAGAAGGCGGCATTCCATACCGGGTGGAAACATGGGACGGCGCTCCGCAGCTTCCCGGCAAGGGACCGTTGCGTGTCACCCCGTCAATCCTCTACCTCATCGGAACCGGCCGGCAGTACCACGCGCCATCAATGTGAGGCAGGAATACAGCTTTGGCGCACAACCAGTTCCGGCTCAAACCAGCGCACTTTCCGGGGGGGATTTCTTCCTCCGCCAGTTTCGCGTGCATCAGCTCCACGGCATACGCGGCGATCCGCTCCACGCCCAGTGCCCGCAGATGCCCGGCTGACTCCACATCATACGGAATGAACACAGCAGGCTGGACCGAATCCCCCCCACTCTTCCTCAACGCCTCATTCATGCCGTTCAGTGCAGATGTCGAATGTATCGTGATTTTCGGTAATCCGGATGACCGGCCCGATGAAACCGGCGCCGCCCGGCATCCGCGCCATCCGGGAAATCTCCCTCCCAGCAAGGTCTGGTAGCCGTTTTCTCACAGCCGCCCTAGCGAGCTGAAGCTTTTTGCCACGCAGACTGCGCACCGCCCAATTGGAACGATACTGGTATCGATGTATCAATGCGGCCAATTCCTCTTTCTTGGCCGCCGACAGATGCGGGGGATCCGGATTATTCAGGAACATTAAACACGCAGGCCTCGATATCCCCGCCAGCTCGCCACTATTTTCTGTATTATTGACATGGATATTTCCCCCGGTATCAAGATGTATTTCAAACGGTTCGAGGATTTCTTCAATCCTCAAGGAGGAGAGTTTTCCGTGCTTTTTTTCCACCACTCAATCGCCTGAGCCGCAATCGATTATGGCAAAACGAAAAAAAATCCAAGACATTTTCCTGTAAGCGTGATTTAATATAAATCACAACTCTTTGATTGTCAATAAAATAAAATGGCTCCGGCAGCTGGAACATCCGAAGAGTTTTTCTTCACCTCAAAACATCTCTAAACAGGAAGATTTGAACTTAAACGTGGCGAATTTGGCCGCTTTCAC
>ENA-UEQM01000212-UEQM01000212.1-human-gut-metagenome-genome-assembly--contig:-NODE-212-length-42760-cov-11.787597_pt1 | contig 42760 bp, 34 predicted proteins | sample MGYA00242948_ERZ507948 | MGnify/ENA primary metagenome ERZ507948 (study PRJEB26167, sample SAMN06115440) | human gut metagenome | host: Homo sapiens | place: China:Hubei | collected 2015-07-28... | reverse complement strand
CTCGTTACTTGCCAAAGGCAAGTAATTCCCTCACATTCGTTCGCGGCGCTGACCGCGCTTATTGTGCGCCGCGTAAGTGGTAATGCAGACCGCCCGATGCTTTGCCTGTACTGGTTGCCCGCACGCCCCCCGGAGGGGCATTGGCGGGCGTATTTGCAGCGGCGCCTTGCCGCAAAAAATACCGCCTCCGGGTAAGAGGCGGCATTGATCGGCTTCGTGCTGAATTCAGGCCTGTTGCGGCGGCTCAAGAGCGGCGAGCGCCTTTTCGACATCCGGATAGATATCGAAAATCTTGTAGGCTTTGGTGATATCGAACACGACGCGCGGCTTGGCCTGAAGGCTGGCGATCTTGAGTTCACCGCCGGCCTCGGAAATACGTTGCAGAACGAAAACCATCGCCCCCAGCCCGGTACTGTCCACATATTCCATCTCGGACAGATCCAGCACGAAACGGCGACCGCGCGCCAGGGCCTCCTGCATATATTGTTTGAATTGATCCGCACAATCCGCCGTCAATCGCCCGATAATCATCACTTTGACCGACGAACCGATCTTCTCCTCACGAATATCCATAAACACCCTCTCCATCTTTCTTACTCGTCCCGGGTATGGAACGGAATCATGATCCCCCTCGGCACAATCTTACAATATTATTAAGATAGTCTGGTATTCACTTTTTACAACTGCTTTCCGATCTTAAAAAAGATTTTTTCCTCTTTTTTTCTATAATATCTGCAATTCTTTATTTTTTTACGCCATTTTTAAACTTGATAGTTGATTAATGACATTGGCAGTTCTATATTATCACAAATAATTCAGTTTGGCAGTTCAGAATACAGTGCCGGAAAACAACGGAAATGGAAAACCGATATAAAATTCTCGCAGTGGATGATGAGAAATTCAATCTGCTGCTGCTGGAGTCCTGTTTGCAGAGCGAATCCTGCGACCTGGTGACGTGCAACGATGCCCTGAAAGCGTTCAGCGAGTTCAAAAAAGCGGATTTCGATGTGATTTTGCTGGATATTCTGATGGATGGCATCGACGGCTTCGAGGTGCGTCAGCTGATCCGGTCGCGCAACAAGAAGATTCCGATTATTTTCCTGACTTCGCTGCTGGATGACATCAACAGCACGCTGGTCAACCGGATCACCGCCGACCAGTACTCCTATTATCTGAACAAATCCTTCAATAAAAAGACCCTGATCGAAAAGATCGAGCAAGCGGTTCAGACCTACCGCGAAAGCGCCGCCGCCAACGGCTTTCTGCAGAAAATCGAATCCGACCTGGCGCTGGCGGGCGAAGTGCAGCGGCTGGTGCTGCCGAACTGGTGCCAGATCAACGACCAGCTGATCAGTTCCTTTCTCTATGAGCCGAACTTCAAGGTATCCGGGGACATCTTCGAATTTTACCGGATTGCCGACGGACGGCATCTGGTAGTGCTCGGAGATATCGCCGGCCACGGCGTGCAGGCCGCGCTCTACATGATGGCGCTGCAGGCTTTCCTGAAAATGCTGCTCGCCGAAATCGCGCCCGAGGAGTTGCAGGTGCATCAGGTGATGAACCGGATCAATGAATTCGTCCGCAACGACCTGAACGGTGAAAGCTATATGACCTGCATGGTGGCGCTTTTCGATTTCCGCCGGAATCACCTGACCTTTCACAATGCGGGGCATCCCGGCCTGATCTGCTGCTCGCCCTCCCGCGGCGAAGCGCGGGAGATTTCCGCGGACGGGCGCGGCAGCATTCCGATCGGCTGGTCCCGGGACCTTCCTTATAAGGAGGAGGACAACATCGACTTCGACTTCGAGGATGACTCGATTTTCATCAGCTATACCGACGGATTGCTCGACCTCAGCAAACCCAATGCCCCGGAAGAGGTGATTGAGGAGAAGAATTTCCGCGAACTGCTCGGCGCCTTGGCGGCGGAATCCAACGTGGTTTCAATCCCCTTCCGGCTGCGCAGCGTGATCGACCAGATCGGCTTTTCCGAGTCTCCCGATGACGTTTTCATCATGGCGCTGCAGAAGAACTGCGCAATTCCGACCGTTTGCTTCCGGCAGCTCCAGCCGACGACGAACAGCATCAGCGCGGGCGTGCTGGAATTCTGCAATTTCGTGCAGCACCATACCGGGGATGAGGAACTGGGCACCAGAATCGAACTTCTGCTCAGCGAGTTTCTGAACAATGTGGTGCTGCACGGCCTCGTCAACGCCAAACGCGGCAAGGCCGTGATTGCGGTCCGGCTGGAAGTTCAGGAGGAGAAAATCGTGATCTCCGCAATGGATCGCGGCCGGGAGTGGGAAGATGTCCCGGCCTTCAACGTCCATACCGCCAGGCAGCAGCTGGAGGAACTCAATGCCAACCGCGCCACCTCCGGGCGCGGACTGGCGATCATCACCAGCATCGCCGAATCCATCCGGCGCAAACATTATCGCGGCCTCAACGAAACTGTTTTCATCATTCGCAGATAAAAGTTTACTGTGTAATTCCGAAAAAGTTGCTTTTCAGGTTTGCAACGAACGGGGAAAGCACCTATATTATTATCAGAATGGTTTACCGTGTAACTCGGCAGGCAATCGGGGGAGACGGAATGAGCAGTTATCCAAAACAGGTATCTTAACGAGGGGTCAGGTCATGGTCACAAAATCCGAAAAGAAGTTTCCCAGCGCTCTCAAGAATATTCTTGCCCAGTTCGAAATCAAGAATGTGGCGCTTGCCAATGCGATCGGAGTTACCAGCCAGTATATTTCCAAGCTGCTGAGCGGCAAGAGTCTGCCCAGCCGCGAACAGATGGATGCGATTCTGGTGCATCTGAATTCGCGCCAGGTGCCGATCGCGCAGCAGCGGATGCTGATCAGCTGCTTTGTCGAAGACAAAACCGGTTTTTTCTATGAAATCGCGGATCTCGAATTCACCGCAAAGAACCAGCTTGAAAAGAAACTGCTCAGCGACTTCCGGATGCTCAGCATCGAATCCCAGAAGAAGGCGCTCTCCAATATCAACGAGCTTCTGATCAGCGCCTTGTAATACGCCTGTGTTTGCATCTGCAATTCCATCCGGCCATCCGGCCGGATTTTTTTATTCCTCCGCCGGAAAATTACGGGAAGACTTTGCATTTGTGTGTTTTCTGCTGTATATTTGTCATCAATGGTTTGAGTTTAAAAAGCAGAACGGAATTTTCAGATGGCGGAAATGGAACGGAAAAAACGGGCGATCCGGGAATACGGGCGCATCTTCCTGTCGGGGTTCATCATGGGGTCGGCGGATGTGGTCCCGGGCGTGTCGGGCGGAACAATGGCGTTCATCCTCGGCATCTATCAGGAGCTGATCGATTCGATCCGGGCGTTCCTCTCTCCGGATGCCTTTAAAATGGCCTTCCGCTTCCAGGTCAAAAAAGCGTATCGGACATTGCCGTGGCCGTTCCTGCTGTCGCTGGGGCTGGGAATCCTGACCGCGATCGTGCTGCTTTCCTCGAAAATCAAGTGGATGCTGGATCATAAACCGGCGCTGATCTGGTCGTTTTTCTTCGGGCTGGTGCTCGCTTCGATCTTCGCGGTATTCCACCGGGTGTCGAAGTGGTCGTTCGACCGGATCATCGGCGCGCTGGCCGGCGCGGCGGCCGCCTGGATCATCGTCGGGCTGCCGCTGACCCGGCATCCGCCGGCCGGTCTGTGGTATATCGCGGTATGCGGAGCGATCGCGATCTGCGCGATGATTCTGCCCGGAATTTCCGGTTCGTTCATCCTGGTGCTGATGGGCAAGTATGAGACGGTGCTCGGAGCAGTGCATAACCTCAAGAGCGGAACGGATGTCGGCCAGAACCTGCTGATTCTGGCGTTTTTCATGGTCGGCATTGTAGTTGGAATCGGTTCGTTCGTGCGGTTGCTGGGCTGGCTCTTCCGGAAATACCACGACCTGACCGTCGCGGTGCTGATCGGCTTCATGGCCGGCTCGCTCCGCAAGGTCTGGCCCTGGAAGGGGCCGGACGGGCTGGAAAATGTGCTGCCGGCCCGGTTCGACTCCGGCGTCGCCGGAGCCGTGGCGCTCGGCGTGCTCGGCTTCGTGCTGGTGCTGGCAATCGAATATGCCGCCAAACGCCTCGAGGCGCGGGAACGGACCGGAACGGCCGATGCGGAGGAGACGGTTTAAATGCACCCGATTCTTCTGCAGTTCGGTTCGGTCACAATCCGCAGCTACGGCCTGATGGCGGCAGTCGGCTTCCTGCTCGGCTGCCTGATGATCGGCGTAAACCGCAAATACGCGAAGATGAGTTCCGACCAGGCCTCCACCAGTCTGTTCGTGGCGATGATCGCGGGTATTGTCGGAGCCCGCATTTTCTATGTGGTCCAGTTTTTCGACAAATACCGGGACCATCTGTGGCGGATCGTCCGGATCGATCAGGGCGGCCTGGTCTTCTACGGCGGCTTCATCCTGGCGATTCTCGCGCTGATCGTCTACTGCCGGATGCAGAAGCTCGACCTGGTGCGGGTATTGGATGTCTATACGCCGGCCATCGCGATCGCACACGCCTGCGGACGGATCGGCTGCTTCCTGAACGGCTGCTGCTACGGCCGCCCGACTGCGCTTGGAATCGGCGTCCACTATCCGCCGGGCAGCGAGGCCGCCCTCCGGTATCCGGAGCAGGCGCTTCATCCGGTCCAACTGTACGAGGCGGCTGAAATGCTGGTCGTCTGGGGAGTGTTTTTCCAGCTGGTGCGCCATACGAAGCGCGGCGTGGCGATGAGCTGCTACCTCGCCCTTTACGGAGTGCTGCGGTTTGTGAATGAATTGTTCCGCGGCGACAACCCCAAAGCGTTCGACCTGTTCACTCCCGCCCAGTTGATCGGGCTGGTGATCATCCCGCTCGGAATCGGCCTGACCATTTATTTTGCACGGAAACATGATGAACCGCAAGACGCTGACCTTTCAAATTGAAGCCGGCGACGCCGGCACCCGGCTCGACCGCTGCCTCTCCCGGCTGATTCCGGGGGAGTCTCGCTCCTTTCTGCAGCGGCTGATCCGGAACGGGCTGGTGAAGGCTGACGGCGTGGCGCTCGAAGTGCCGCGCTATCCGGTGCGGGGAGGAATGTCGATCGCGGTGGAACTGCCCGAAGAGGAATCCCCGGAACCGGCGGCGGAACCGTTTGAATTTCCGATTCTATATGAAGACGACGTGATGCTGGTGATCAACAAACCGGCGGGCGTGGTGGTCCATCCGGCCGCGGGGAACCCGACCGGAACCGTGGTCAACGCGTTGCTGGGGCGTTACCCGCAGCTGGCCGAACAGCTGGCCTGTACTACTTCGCGTCCCGGAATCGTGCACCGCCTCGACAAAGATACTTCCGGCTGCCTGGCGGTGGCGAAAACCGCGAATGCGCAGTTCAAGCTGTCCACCGCGTTCGCGGGGCGGGAGACGCGCAAGACCTATCTGGCAATCACGCGCGGGGTGCCGATACGCCGGTCGGGAGAGTTGAGCACCCTGATCGGCCGCCATCCGGTGAGCCGGCAGAAGATGGCGGTGGTGGAGCGCAACGGCAAACTGGCGATCACCAGATACCGCGTGGAATATACCGGTATGCTCGACGGAGTGGAAATAGGCGTACTCGCAGTCCGGATCCTGACCGGCCGGACCCACCAGATCCGGGTTCACCTGGCTTCTCTCGGCGTTCCGGTGCTGGGAGATGCCGTTTACGGCGGCGCGCGAACGGCGGTTGCGGGGGTGGAACGCCAGCTGCTGCACGCCTGGAAGCTTTGCGTTCCGCATCCGGCAACCGGAACGCCGATGGAGTTCACGGCTCCGCCGCCGGAAGATATCCGGAGAATTTTAGAACGGATCGGGGTGAAAACACTTCGGGAACCTGCTGATTTTCCCTGATTTTTTTCACGTGCTAAATTCTGACCGCAAAAGTTCTTCGTTTTTTCTTAAAAAAACGTTTGGATTCTTGGAAAAATTATGTATATTAACGATAAATAAATCGAAATTCACAAATTCCAAGGTGATGATATGTCAGTAACTCCATTGAAAATCAGATTCGGGAAGCTGCTCAAGGACTGTCTTAAGAACACCGATTACAGGCAGAATGATCTGGCGGCCCGGCTTCAGGTGACTGGCTCCGCGGTCTCACAAATGATGCACGGCAAGATTGTGCCGAACCAGCAGCAGCTCGACGCGATCTGCGAAATGCTGGCGCTGGACCGGGCGAAGGTCTTTGAACTCAACTCCATGCTCTCCCGGATCCGTACCGGAGCGGAGAACATGCTTTCTCCGTTCAACCAGACGTTGTTCGCGCTGCGTTGCCAGCGGGGACTCTCACTGCAGCAGCTTTCCAACCTCTCCGGGGTTTCGGTCGAACACCTGCGGGTGTTTGAAACCTGCTTTGAAGCGTATCCGACGCTCGATGAGGTGAACCGGATCGCGCCGATTCTCGACTGTTCTCCGGCCGCGCTGCTTCAGAGCGCCGGAGTCGGCGGCCTGAATCCGAGCCTGATCGCGGGCCTGGACGGCGGCGAGGAGCTTGAAGCGATGGAGTATCACGCTCCCTATCATGCCGAGCGGCAGATTCCGCTGCTCCAACTTACCGATCTGGATCGATACGACGGAACCGGCCCCTTCGGCGACTATGCGAACCGCCACGCCCTGAAGGTGCTCGACTACGAACAGTTCCCGGAAGAGACGCTGGCGGCGATCCATGCTTCCGGGCGGGATCTGACGCTCGGGATTCCCGGCACGATCACCCTGATCCTCGGCGAACGCAGTCAGACCGCCGGCCGCGGCACTTACTTGTGCCGCAGTGTTTCAGGCCGCTACTCCCTTCAGGAGGAGCGCAGCAACGGCCGCCGCAAAGAGTACCGGATCGCCGGTACGCGCAAGCTCTGCGAAGAAATCGCCTGGCAGCTGCCGGTATTTGAAATCAGTCTCCGGCCGGGTAAATCGGAGGCCCGTCCCCGCAAGTCGGAAGTCCAGCCGGAAGCGGAAGAGCAGGAATGATCAGAATGGGAGTCGGCTGCTGCTGCGGAATGATCGGCGGCTGCCTCTTGGTGTTATTGCTCGTCGCGGGAGCGGGAGTGGGTCTGTATTTCTGGCTCTTTCCCGAAGCGCGCAACGAGAGCATTACAGAAGTCGAAGCGGTGTGGGGACGGGTGAAAACCGATGTCGATACCGGGCTGGAAAAAGCCAAAAGCAACCAGGAAAAGAATTGAACCGTGAATATGTGGATCTATATCGTGATCCTTGCCGTGGTGCAGGGGATCGCGGAATTTTTGCCGATCAGCTCGTCCGGCCATCTGGCCATTCTCGGAACCCTTTTCGGTTTTTCCGAGGACCGCAGCCTTGCGCTGGGAATTGTACTGCATGCCGGTTCACTGCTGGCGATTCTGGTTTTCTACTTCAAACTGCTGCTCGGCTTCCTGAAGCGTGACCGGTTCCACCTGCTGCTGATGGTGATCATCGGCACGATTCCCGCCGGGCTGGCCGGAGTGGGCCTGAAGCTTTCGGGACTGGACGAAGCGATGTTCGGCGAACCGCTGCTGATCGGCATCTGCTTTTTGATCACCGCCACGCTGCTGCGGATGTCGGAAAAGCCGGGCCTGATCGTGCGCCCGGCTGCAGAAAAAGAACTGCCGCCGACTCCGCTGGAGAAGATCACGCTCCGCGAAACCCTGATCATCGGCGTTTCGCAGATGTTCGCGATCCTGCCGGGACTGTCCCGCTCCGGGACCACGATTTCCGCAGGCATCCTGAGTGGCGTGAACCGTGAAGCCGCCGGCACCTTTTCCTTCCTGCTCGCGATTCCGGCGATCGGCGGCGCGGCGTTTCTGGAACTGCTCTCGCTGGTCCGGCACGGTGTGCCGCAGGGCAGTGAGGATGCCTCCATCCCGCAGATGGCAGTCGGACTGCTGCTGTCGGCGGCCGTGAGCTACGGCGCGCTTTCGTGGCTGACCACGCTGATCAAGCGCGGCAAGCTTTCCTATTTCAGCTATTATCTCTATTTCGCGGGAGTCGCGGTCATTCTGTGGCGGCTCGCGGTTGCAGTCAAAGGATAACCTTTCAAATCATGAGCAAACTGTTTTTTCTGGGCGCGGGCAAGATGGCGACCGCGATCGCGGGCGGCCTGGTCAAGGCCGGTACTTTCCAGGCGGATGAACTGCTGGCCTTCGATGTGAATCCCAAAGCGGCGGAAGCATTTCAGAATGCGACCGGCATCCGCTGCGTTACCGCCGACTGTAAAGCGGCGGCGACCGGAGCGGAAACGGTCCTGCTGGCCGTCAAGCCGCAGATGCTCGCCGACGCGGTCGCACCGTTGCGGAGCGAAGCAGGCAACCGGCTTTTCCTGTCGATCGTGGCGGGAGTCTCGATCGACAGGCTCACGGAACTGACCGGTTCGGAGCGGATCGTGCGGATCATGCCGAATACGCCGATGCTGGTCGGCCGGGGCGCCGCCGGTTTCTCCGCCGGACCGAAGGCCAACGAAGAAGATATCGCTTTGACTGAACGGATTCTCGCTTCAGTCGGCATCGCGTTCCGGGTCGATGAGAAGTATATGGACGCCGTGACGGCGCTTTCCGGCAGCGGCCCGGCTTACGTGTTTGAGTTTATTCAGGCGCTGGCCGACGGCGGCGTCTCGGAAGGACTGCCGCGCGATATGGCGACGCAACTGGCCGCGCAGACGGTGCTGGGCGCCGCGGAAATGGTGCTCAAGACCGGAACGCATCCGACCGTGCTGAAGGATCAGGTGACCAGTCCGGCCGGAACCACGGCGCGCGCTCTGGAAGTGATGTACCGCAACGGCTTCGCCGCGACGGTGATCGACGCGATGCACACCTGCGCCAGACGCTCCGAGGAGCTGGGCAAAAAGTAATTTCGACCGGAACAAAGAGGGGACGAGGATGAGAGCAGCGACGGAGTGCAACGGTTGCCTGACTGTGGTCATGCCCGCCTATAACGAGGAAAACACGATCCGGAAGATCGTGAAACGGGTGCTGGAACGCCCCGAAGTCGGCGAGCTGATCATCGTGAATGACGCTTCGCGCGATGCGACATGGGAAAAGCTTCAGGCTTTCCGCGATGAGTCGCGGGTGCGGCTGCTGAACCAGGAGATCAATCAGGGCAAGGGGGCGGCGCTGATCCGCGGTTTCAAGGAAGCGACGAAGCCTTTCGTGATGGTGCAGGACGCCGACTTCGAATACGACCCGGACGATTATCCGGCCGTGCTCGCTCCGCTGCTGGCGGGGAAAGCGGATGTGGTTTACGGTTCGCGTTTTATGGCGACGCCGGGACAGGTGCGGTATTTCCATCATGAAATGGGGAATAAATTCCTGACGTTCCTCTCCAATTTTTTCTCCGACATCCACCTCTCCGACATGGAGACCTGCTACAAGGCATTCCGCCGCGAGGTGATCCAGAACCTGAAACTGGAATCGAAACGGTTCGGCATCGAAGTGGAGCTGACCGCCAAACTGGCCCGTTCCCGGCGGCTGCGCATCTGGGAGGTGCCGATCACCTACAATCCCCGCCGCTACGATGAAGGCAAGAAAATCGGCTGGCGGGACGGTGTGGCCGCGTTGTGTCATATCATCCATTACAATGTTTTCAATTCCGACGAAAAAAGTTTCGTCCGCCCGTGGGATGAGGTATTGACCCCGGAACTGGCGGAGTAATCCATGCAACTGGCGATCGGTCTTCTGATTTTCAGCTGGATCATGCTGCTGGCGGTGGTCGGTTTCACTTTCCGGGACGCCCGTAACCGGCGCGCCCTGACGCAGAAGATCAAAACGCTGGAAGAAGAGCTGGCGGCAGAAAAAGACCGTGCCTTCAACCAGAGCATCGACATGGCCGAAAAAAGCGTCGCGCTGCTGGAACTCAAGGAGTCGCTCGAACAGGAACGGGAGCGTTCCGAGCAGCTGCTGCGCAATATCCTGCCGGAGCGGGTGATCCGGGTGCTGCAGCGCGAAGGGGCGAGCAAGCCGGAGCTCTTCGACAATGTGACGGTTTTCTTTTCCGACATCGTCGGTTTCACCCGGATGAGCGCGGAGCTGACGCCGGAGGCGGTAATTGCGGAACTTTCCGACATCTTCACGCAGTTCGACCATATTTTCACTTCGCACGGCTGTGAGCGGATCAAAACCATCGGCGACGCCTATCTGGCGGTCTGCGGCCTGCCGGAGCCCCGCCCCGAGCATTGCGCCAACATCCTGCGTTCCGCGCTTGAAGCGCGCGCGTATCTGGAACGGCGCAATCAGGATTCCCCCCATCAGTGGCGGATGCGGTTCGGGATTCACTCCGGCAGCGTGGTCGGCGGCATCGTCGGGACGGAAAAGTACCTGTACGATATTTTCGGCGACACCGTGAACACGGCGGCGCGGATGGAGCAGCTCTCCGAACCCATGCGGATCAACGTCTCTGAAACCGTTCGGAACCTCGCCCCCGCCGACTGCGTATTCACTCCCCGCCCGCCCCAGGAAGTCAAGGGCAAGGGGGAGATGAAGATGTTCTTCCTCGACCGGTAGCTCTTTACCGGCCGAAGGTCAGTACGGCCCCGCCGCAGCACGGCGGCATCGTCAACGAGAAATACTCCCCGTCATACCGGACTTCCGGCGGGGCCACCGGCGCGCCGTCGACCGTCAGCGCGGTCACGCGGCCGGGAGCGGCGCCTTCCAGCGTGAACGGCTGCTCCGAACGCAGTTCGGCGGTCAATTGCCGCCGCTCCCGGTACCTACACTTTCCATCCCCTATGACAGCATCCAGATTAAAGTTCAAAATGCGGGAGCGAAATCAGTTCGGTAACCTTCCCGTTGTCAGCAATTCTGATTTTTTCAAAACAAGTACCGTCCGGTGCGAAAGCGCAAACTTGTACGCCGTCCGAATTCACATCGACCCGGAAGGCAGAAGCCCCAAATTTCTGCGAAGCCTTGGGACCGGCAACAGTCAGCACCGGATAACAATATTCCAATCCGTCCTTGAGCGGCTTCTCCGGGCGTGACGGCGATGCAATGATCGATGTGCCGGGAATACTTCTTGTGTAGTGATGCGTATGCCCAGCAAGCCAGAGATCCAGGCGGAATTTCGGATTTTTCCCGGCAAAATGGATGTCAGTCAGCCTTTGAAGGCGTGGAGGCATCGTCTTCCAGTGATCATAATGGGAATACGGCGCTCCATGTGACAACACGATCCGGCGTTTGGCAGTGGTCCATTTCGGTGACTGTATCGCTTGTTCCAAAAACTTTTTTTCCTCGGCCTCGAACCATTGATCCAGATTGTATTTGCAATACTCGGCGCCTTTTGCCTCGGCAGGCGTGTCATCCCAACTGTCGAGCACGAGAAACACCGTGTCCCCATATCGGAAGATTCCGTAGGAATGCCCATCACGGTTGGCGAAATAATCCAGATAGCGTTCAGCATCGTCTCCACGCAGTTCGTGGTTACCCCGTACCATGACCAGCGGACGCTCCGCCCCGCCGTTTGCACAGATCCGGGCGATCGGCCCGTAAAACAACTTCTCAGGCTCAAAGGCATTGCCGATATCACCACCGAAAACAAAAAAATCGCAGCTTGCGGCATCTGCCGCCTTGAGAAGCCCATCCAGAATCCGGACCTGCTCAGTCAGAGGGGTGTGCTGCAAATCGGCAGTATAAAAGAAGCTGAACTCAGACACACTTGTTTCTGGAATTTGGAATTCGTTCCATGCATCTCCGGCAGGATATACGCGACGTGCGGGATTGCGCGGATCAAGCAGAACGATCCGATATTCATAGGATTTTCCTGCCTCCAGCCCAGTAAGACGCGATGCGTGAAAAATGCGGCGCAAAATCCGTCCCTGTCGGTGGTCCCACTCAATCTGGCTTTCTGTTTTTCCCAGCTCCCGGTATTCAATTCCGGCACCGACTTTACCCAACGTCGTGAACCGGATGCAGACACAGTCGGAATCCGGATCACCGAGCCATGGCCCAACCGTAACAATCGGCAATTCCGGCAACGTGAAATCGATGGTACTGCAAGCAAACTTCCACGAGAGCGAACCACGTTTTACCCGAACTGCCAGCAGATTCTTTCCCTTGCGAACCGGGAAAAAGAATGGGTGATCGTAGGGTACATAACGTTCGCTCTCATTTCCACGCTCCATCGTGGAGTAGCAAAGCTCACCGTTACAGTAGACCTCAAACCACCAATCGCAACCAATTCCCAATTGCGCAAAGCCGTCGCCTTCTGCTTCAAACTCCTGATATAACACAGCTTCCGCGCCTTCTTTCTGTGGTTCCGGCAGCAGTGTATCCAGATTAAGCCGGTTACCCTTCAGCCGAATCAGGGTTCCCGGCCTCGGATTCTTCATCCAGTTTCCCCCCGGGGGGGGACCATAACAGAAAATCCAATTGGAACTCAGGCCGGCAGCCTGCAGATCAGCTTCTGTAAGTGTGGCAAGCCGGGAATGGTTTTGCGTAATAAATTTCTCCGTCGCCGGAGAAAGCGCGTTGGCAAAGCTTACGAGGTATATGGAGAAAAGCAGGATTATGCAATTGTTTTTTTTCATAAAAAGGCCCTTTCGACGGGATATTGATTTCATTTGGGTCTACAATTATTCAGGAGCCGGATACTGATTTCTGAACTTGCTTTTACCTTGTTTTTACCGTGAATAGATAATTTGCGCGTTGCGAAGCCAATAACAGCAAGTACCGGCTGGCCAATTCAAGCCGATCCTGATTTGCCGAATATCTGCAGGATTGAAACCGCCGGAATTAAGTGGCACATAACGTTTTTCCCATTGTGCCGAAGGCGCCTTTGTACGCAAGTGGAATGATTTCCCCTTTTCACGCTGTGTGTCGAGCACGGGCATCACCAACATCTGGTAGAAACCTTTCGCGGGAACTTCCTGAACCTTCACTTCAAAGGCAATCCCCAAGGCGCCCCGTAGCGATTCCTGCGGTAATTGAAAAACGTATTCGGGATAAACCCAGCAGTCGCCGGTCTTGGGAAAATCTGTCAGGAAACGGACAGCCTGTTCCGTTTTGTCAAAGGAGATTTCCATTCGGGCAGAAGCGTTCCGGCGCCAGTTCGCAGGGTCGAGCATCTGCGGGAAATTAACGGTGCGGCTCGCTTTCATCATCTTCTCCAGCGACAACAGCGGAATAAGCAGAGGAGACGTGTTTTCCCCGTTGAAAACACCTGCTACGCAGATTTTCCCATTGCCGTTTCCATCAAACTTCGGAGTAATGTGAAGTCCGACCTCATATTTCCCGAATGGGGGTACAAATATTTCTCCCGGTAAGCCGATGACTTTTCCTCCGGAAATCTGAAGCCGCCCCTTTTTAGGCTGATCGGAAAGATTCCATACCTCCAGAATAAATGCGGCCTCATCCTGTTTCACGGAGGCACAGTCCTTATCTGCGGCGATTTCGAAATGATCGGATAGTTTTACATGGTAAACGATCGTCCGGTCATAATCGACTTGAATGGGAGAACCGGTTGTTTTTCGCGCATGAAATTGCGTTACCGGCTTCAATCCTGAAAGGCCATTGATATAGGAAACCATTGACGTTGCCTGCAATGTCAGCTTTCCCGACTTCGACTCTGCCAGAAAAGGGGTTCCGAAAATATTGGTTCCGGAATAAATTCCCTCTTTCACGGGAATTGAGAAAAAAATCTTTCCCGCTCCTTGGGCGTTCAGAGCAGCATCCCGGCTTTTCACGTCACAATCCGATAAACTCCAATAGGCGACAGTCTGGGTGCCGTCTGGTTGCCGGTAAAGGAATCCCACTATGTCTTTTCCCAACCTGAGCGTGCCTTCCAGTTCCGCACAACCAAGCTCATTCATCATATTGGAAAATGCCGCATACCCCGGTTTGGCGGAGAAATCACGCCGTAAAAGTCCCCAATCTTTGGCTCCTCCCTGCTCATTGTAAGGTAGAAGCACAAAGAAGAAACTGCGGTCAACACCTAAATTTTGCATGTTAAGCATTAATTTTGGAAGAAATTCGGCCACCAACATCTCCTGCTCCGGCGAATGAGCTTTGAACTCACCGTAAAGGCCAGCGGCACGTCCTGATCCTTCGATGATGCTCCCTACTTCAGTAAACTCAATTCTGCGGCCGGAAATTCCATAACGCTTCATATAGGACCGAATGCCGGAGAGATAATTCGGAAATGCTGTTATTCCAGCATAAGCGTGGAGATTGAAGATGTCGAAATAGTCCTTCAACCCATTTTGCATCATCACATGGCTATAATTAATCAAATCTGTTTTGGACAATCCCCCGGAGGCCACCAGTGTATCGGGATTTCCTGCTTTGAATCCGAGATAAGCAGCTTTCATTGCAGCCGCATAATCCCAAGCCCCATCCAATGCAAAGCCGATATCCTGTTCGTTCCAAAATTCCCAGATGCGTACCTTGTCTTTGAAAGTCCTGGAGAGTTCTTGTGCAAAACGGAACACGGCAACCATATCACCCGGAATGGACTTATTACCGTTTTTTGCCCAGTCGGGAGCATCATGCCATGTATTGCAAACACTAATACCGCGTTTGGCGAAAGCATCCACGCTACGCAAATAGTTTCCCCATGAGTATTTTCCCCTTTCCGGTTCACAGGAGCTCCAGCTCATTCGATCCCGTACGATTACAAGCCCGGCACGGCGTGCAATTTCAGCAGCCGCATCATATATCCCGCAGAACCGGCCAGCCAAACCTGCGCCGAATCCACTGCGAAAAAAGCATCCGGATTGCGGCGGCGGCAATCCGGATCGGGAACCACTACAAAACTGCGAGAACCTGTAAAGGCGACCTGCGAGGATTGCAGTTTGAGCATGTAATATCCATCGGGCAGCCGGGGAAGCGACAATTTGCCTTTGCCGTTTTCCGGCCATTCCCCGGTTGCCAACTGTTCTCCCTGCCAATCAGTCAGAATCCATTCTACAGGCCCCTCAATATAAGCGTCGAGCGAAAACTCCAGCACCTCATTCCGGGTAAAAACCATGCCGGGGACATCCGCCTTCACTATCCCGGCTGTATTTACCGGTGCAGATGCCTTCCCATTTCCAAACATTTTAATATTGCGAACCCAATAAGTCAGCCTGGAGCTTTTGGGATTCATCCCAATGGCCATATAACTGACTTTTCCAGGTTCTTTCGTTACTTCCGTGACCTTGATCGTGACGGTCTGCCACTTATTCTTGGGATTGGGAAGCAAGATTGATTTGCCTGAATCAAATGTTGCCAATGCGCAAACATACCCGGCTTTTTCATCCGCCTGAACGGCTTTATACTCAAATTGGATCGTCTCAACATCGGCCAGTGATTCCCCATCTTTAAATTGTAACCGCGGGTAAGCCCAAAAATCATTTCCATTATCGAATCGGATATCAAAGCATACAGCTTTTTCGGCAGCATCCCAAGAAATTTCCATATTTCCGGAACTAACCGGATAAAAACGCTCGCGATGATTCAGTTTTTCAGACCATGACAACGATCGCAATTCCTCCGCAATCAGCCCCAAACAACTGATTGCGATGATCGACAGAAAAAAGATTTTTTTTATCATTGTTTCTTATCACTCAAACTTAATCAATATTTTTCCATACGCCTAAAGCATATTCGGAATTTTTCAATTCCGCCCCGGAATTCATTCTTGCCGAACCATCGGCAAACGCAGCACTGATCCGTTTATTGTGAGCAGCAGCGACGCGACATTCAAATTCAGTATACCGCTTGAAACGAACATGTACTCTATTCTTTGTGTCTGCAGTATCCGCCAAGACCAGAATACTCGATGTTTTCTTCATGCGTTTTGTATTTAAATAGGAATAATTCCACGAAGACGTTATATAGTCCCCCAAGTTTTCATTAACACCATCGAAATCCATCCCGACCGCACGGCTCCAGTAATTGTAATCAGTCGGATCGGCATGTGGAATATACTCCAGGGACGGACACAGTACAGATGCTGGTGTCAGATAAGGCCCGCCTCCGAATTTGGTGATCGGGTTATTGGCAAGAACAGTCGGCCAGGTTTTTATCACACCTCCCCGTTCCTCGTAACTCAGAAAGTAGCCGCCAAAATCATCGGAATACATTCCAAGCGCCTGAATACATTGTTTCTTATTGTTCAGACATGAAGCTCCTTTTGATGCAACCCGTGCCTTATTGAGAACAGGCAACAGCAACGCGGCCAGAATCGCAATAATCGCGATCACAACCAGCAACTCAATAAGGGTAAAACGACAGACTGCCGTTCCAGAACGCCGGTCTGTTTTCTCCACCGGCCGTACAACGAAAGTGAAATACCTTTCCATAATACCGCTCTCCTTTACTGTTGATTCAACATATACTGATAGCCCTCGTAACAGCTTTTTACAATATCCTCAAGCTGCATTTCCGCAAGTCCGATGCAGGCATCGGCGGCGCCGTAGTAGATTTTCACCGAATTGTCCGGTTCGAGCAGCGCATTGCAGGTGAACACCACGTTGCCGGCGCGGCCGGTCCGCTCATAGGGAGTTTCCGGGAAAAGCAGCGGGTGCTTGCTGCGTGCGATCACTTTCCACGGTTCCTTATAGTCGAGAATCGCCGCGAACAGCGCGTAGATCGAACCGTCGCAGCTGGCGGACACTCCGTGGTAGATTTCGAGCCATCCCTCCTCGATCCGGATCGGCGGAGCGCCCGCGCCGAGCTTGAGCTGGTCCCAGTGGCAGGGGCGCGAACTCATCACCGGACGGCTTTCCCCCCAGTAGACCAGATCAGGCGAAAAACTCATCCACATATCGCAGGGAGACTGTTCGCCGCCGCCGAACGGGCGGTCGAGGCGGCAGTACCTGCCGTCGATCAGCTCCGGAAACAGCGCGCCGTTGCGGTTGTTGATCTCCGAGCTGATCGATACGGATTCAAATTTCACGAAATCACGGGTTTTCACGAAACCGATCCGGGTGCCGTTCAGCGCGTTGTTGTGGCTGCCGTAGGCGATGAACCAGTCATCGCCGATCTGCGTGATGCGGGGATCGTACACGCCGTTCTCCTCCCAGTAGTCCGGCGGCTTCGGCCAGTCCACCGGCGCGGGATCGAACTTGAAGTGGTAACCATCCCGGCTGCGCGCGATCCAGAACAGGATGCCGCCCTCGTTGTGGAACACGTCGACCAGCAGCAGGTATTCGCCGTTGAATTTGACCGCTCCCGGATTCAGGATGAAGTAGCCCGCCTTCTCCGGCAGGTTCCGGACAGTCAGAATCGGATTTTTCTCGTAGCGTTGAAAAGATTTCTTGTACATGGAAAATGTTTCTTATGGTTGGTAAACTGTTTCGTTCGCTATTAATAGTATGATCGATTTTGTTCAAAATGTCAAGAGGCAATTCAAAAAAATCGACAGATTTCCATCATTTTGCGATCGGATTCCCGGATTCCGAACCGATGACCGGAAGCATTGCCCGAATTGCGGTGGAAAAACGGCGCAACCGGTGGTATGTTATGGTATTCAACCGAAATTCAACCGATTTACGGATCTACAAGCTATGGCCGATTTCGATACCGAACTGGATTTGTTCAGCTTCATCCCGGCGGAGCCGGTCCCCGAACCGCCTCCGCCGCCCCGGCCGGCGCGGCGAAAACCGGCGCACCGGGAGCTGCAGCAGCTCTGCTTCGGCTTCCTGTGGTCGCTGAATCCCGATGCGGCGGCGATGCGGGTTCCGGCGCGCTTTCACAAATATCAGGTGACGGCAGCCGGTTTCTGGCGCGGCGAAACCGGCCGCAACCGGAGTGTGGAACGCACCGCGGTGGTCGTATTGTATGAACGTTTCGAGCATTGCTTCGCCGACTGCGCGGACCGGGACGCCCGGCTGGCGGCCATCCATGAATTGCGTGCCGAAAAGGAGGCCCTGGAAGCGGAGATCCGCCGGACAGAGCCGGAACTGGGTTCGACCGACGACCTGTTTTCGGACTTCCGGGTCTGGAACTACGCGGCCAGCCGGAACCGGGACTACCTGAAACTGCGCCGAAGGCTCGAAAAGCTCCAGCACGCGCTGCATCAGGGAAGCCGCCTGGAGCATATCCGGCACACCGGCGTCGCGGACTACTGCTATCTGGCCGTGCCGGAAAATCTGGTGGCTCCCGATGAAATCGCGGCAGGCTGGGGGCTGGTCTATCTGGAGCCGGGCCGGAAGTTCCGGCTGGTGCGCGAAGCCGAAGAACAGGCGATCGCCACCCCGGAGGGACGGCAGCTCCTCGCCGAAAACATCGCAATCGCCGCCTCATGCAACGCCAGATTCGCGGCGGGGCTGGATGTCAGGAAAGACGGCACGGTAGTCTACCGGCGGCCGCCGCGCAAGCGCTCCCGCCTCAAATGATCTCCCATCTCAAGCAGGGCGGTCAGAGTTCGTCGGCCAGCTGCTTGAGCTTTTTCAGGTCCAGCTTGCCGCTGCCGAGCAGCGGCAGATGGTCGATTTTCACGAAATCCTCCGCCTTCGGAATCCACAGGTTCGGCATTTTTTCACCGCGCAGGGCCTCCACAATCGCCGCCGGGTCGAGGTCGTCGGGCGTATAGAACACCACCAGCCGTTCGCCGCGCTTCGCGTCGCCGCGGCCGGTCACCGCGACCTCCCGCTCCTCGCGCCCCCGGATTTTCGCGATCGCCTGCTCCACCAGTTCATGCGGCACCATTTCGCCGCCGATCTTGCTGAAGCGGGAGGCGCGGCCAGTGATATACACGTAACCGTCCTGGTCGATCCGGGCGATGTCGCCGGTGTCGTAATAGCCGTCGCGCAACACGTTGCGGGTCTGTTCAGGATCGTTCAGGTAGCCCTTCATCACGATGCCGCTTTTGACCTGCATCCGGCCCGGCTGGTCCGGCCCCAGCTCGAAGCCGGTATCGGGATCGACCACCCGCACGTGGATGCCCGGCAGCGGCGTGCCGATGCTGCCCGGATGGTCCGCGTGCCTGCCCAGCTGGAAGATCGAATTGCACAGGTTGATCGTCACGATCGGCGAGAGTTCGGTACAGCCGTATCCCTCGATGATTTCAAGCCCGGTCAGCGCACGGAACTTCGCGGCCAGCTCGGGACGGAGTTTTTCCGCGCCGGTGATCACCAGCCGCAGCGGACGGAGCTGTTCCGGCTTCGCCTTGCGGATGTAGTTCTGCAGGAAGGTCGGCGTCGCGGTCAGGATCGTGATGTTGAATTCCTCGATCGCCTTGACCACCCCCGCCGAATCCAGCGGATTGACCACATAGACCGTCGGCGTGCCCGACATCGCCGGGAACGCGAATTCCACCGTGAAGCCGTAGGCGTGGAAAAGCGGCAGATTGCCGACGATCCGGTCCGCCTTGCTCCACACGATCACCCGCCAGAACGCCCACAGATCGCAGTTGATGTTGCGGTGAGTCAGCATCACCGCTTTCGGCCTGCCGGTCGACCCCGAGGAGAAGAGCAGCACCGCCTGCCGCTGCACGTTGAAGCCGGAGAGCGGCGCCAGGCGGCGCACCAGCATCCGGCGCGGCAGCAGCAGAATGCGCAGCGCGGCCCGCTTTTTCTCCCGCTTCGTCACGGATTTGGCGACGTCCTCAAGGAACACCATCTCCGGAGCCGCCTCCCAGCCGAGTTTCGCAAGGAATTTGCGGCTGGTCAGGATCACCGAAATTCCGGCGCGGCGGGCGGCTTCGAGCGCGACGTCGGCTCCGGCGCTGAAATTGATCACCGCCGGAGTCCGGTCGCTGTACATCACGCCCAGCATCAGCGACGCGAGAACCGTGCAGTTCGGCATCAATACGCCGACATAGCCGGATTCGCCGATGTCGAGGGCACGGATTTTCTTCGACAGGATCGCAGCGCGGACCAGCATTTCAAAATTCGTGACCCTGGTGCCGTCCGCATCGTAATAGGTGACCGCGAAAGGATGGCGTTTGGCGCGCAATGCGAATGCGGTGTGGATCGGCACCTCGTTGGGCTGCGGCCCCATCTCCGCCTCCGCGCCCAGTTCGGAGATGCGCTGGCGCAGCTGGAATGCGGAAAGCTCCGGCGAAACCGGATCGCCGATGTTCAGGTTGAACTGCACCGGCAGCGTACGCGGCTTCTGGTATTTGAGCTTGCCGCGGAAGATCGTGAACAGCCTCCCCCACAGCATCCCGATCCGCACCGGAATCACCGACACCTGAACCCCCGCCGGCAGCAGCGGCGCGACGCCCGATTTGAACCGCATCAGCCCGCCGTTGCCGGAGATGCCGCCCTCCGGGAACAGACAGAGCACGCCGCCCTTGCGCAGCTCGGCGCGGCTGCGCTCGAAAAACCGCTGCATCGCCTTGGGGCGGCGCAGATTCGGCACCTTGATCACCCCGAGATACCAGAAGATGAACCGGGTCGGCACGAACTCCAGCACCTCCTGCTGGATCATGAAACGCACCGGGCGCGGCGAAATCGACTGGATCAGCAGCAGGTCGATCAGCGACACATGGTTCGACACGATCAGCACCGGCCCGGATTCCGGGATGTTCGCGCCGCCGATCACCCGCAGATTGACCACCGTGTGCCGCAGAAGCCACACGATGATTTTCAAGGTCCAATGCGGTTTCAGGAAGAAAATCAGCAGGCCGATGACCACGGCCAGGCTCAATACGGCGGCAAGAATGGAGTCCCAGTGCATAAGCTATTCCAGATGTTGAAGTTCTGCTTTGAACTCTTCGAGAGAATGACAGTTCAGATAAGGATTGAGCTTTTTCTCTTCTCCGAGGGTGCGGAAAGGAACCGGGCCGTAATCGTGCCCGGAATAAACCACCAGCGAATCCGCCAGAGGCAAAATCTTTTTCATCAGGGAGTTGTACATCTCCTTCGACCGGCAGAAGCCGATACAGCCGACAAACAGCACGTCTCCGGTGAAAACCGCCGAATCGTCGGCGAACCGGTAGCAGACCGAATCGCGGGTATGCCCCGGCGTGAAGATCGCTTCGACCGCGGTCTCCCCGAACGGCAGCAGCTGCCCGTCCCGGAGCCGCGTCCGGCCCGCCAGCGGATGATTCGGATGCGCGACCACCTCAGCCGGGAAAAAGCCGAGCGCCTCCCCGACCGCCTGCGTATGGTCGAGATGGCCGTGAGTCAGCAGGATATAGCGCGGCGTGATGCTTCCGGCCGCTTCGACCGCCCTGCAGATCACTTCGGCGTCGCCGGTCGGATCGACCAGCAGCGCGTCTCCATTCGCCGCGACCGCCAGATAGCTGAAATTGTGATCGAAACCGCCGACCGCAAGCTGGTGGACCGTGACGCTCATCAGTACTCCCCCATCGCCAGGGAGAGGGCGGCGTAGTCGCCGATCTTTTCCCCGAGCTGCGCCGGGACGATCCGGCAGCGCTCCACCGCGGCCGGAAGCGCCTCGCCGCGCAAGGTTTCCTCCATCGCCGGGCGCAGCAGCGCCTCGGAGCGGGCGAAAATGCTGCCGATCACGATCAGCTCCGGATTCAGCAGGTCGACCAGCACCGCCAGTCCCCGCCCGAGCCATTCGCCGCACTCACGGTAGATTGCAATGGCGAGGTCGTCGCCGCCGTCGGCCGCATCCGCGACCGTTTTGGCGGTCACGGCGCACAAATCGGCGGCAGTCGGACACCACTCCACCGGTATCCCCCGCTGCAACTGCTCCCGAACCCGGATCGCGGCCAGTTGAGCAAGGCCGCCGCCGGAGCAGAATCCCTCAAAGGAGCCCGCCTTGCCGAAGCCGGCCGGTCCGAACGGGGCCAGCCGGATATGGCCGCACTCCCCGGCGAGGTCGCAGCACCCCGCATAAAGCCGTTTATTCAGAATCAGGCCGGCGCCGAGTCCGGTGCCGAAAGTCAGAAACGCCATGGATTCCACTCCCTGCCCGGCACCGAATTTCCACTCGGCGACCGCTCCGGCATTGGCGTCGTTCTGAAGCCGGACCGGGCGGCGGAAGCGGTTTTCGAGCATGCTGACGATCGGCACCTCATCCCAGCCGGGCAGATTCGGCGGCGACTGAATCACTCCGGCGCGGCTGTCCAGCGGACCGCCGCAGGAGACGCCGAGGCCGTGGAGCCGATCATTGGTCAGCTCGTGCCGGGCCAGCATCCCGTCGGCGAGGCGGGTCATCTCCTCGATGCACCGCTCCGGCTCACGGAACTCCGCTGTGGGGAAAACGCCGCGCTCCAGAAACTCCAGTTCGCCGTCCGCCCCCGCGGCGCCGAGGATCACCGCACACTTGGTGCCGCCGACATCGAATCCGACCAGAAATTTTTTATCCATCAAACCCCCTCCCGAAATGGAAGTTGAAAAAAATCACGCTTGCTACTTTCTATTTATAGTAGCCCTGTTTGCAGCTTTTTTCAACCCGGCGGGCAGGAGGGAACGGCTTTTCATCGATAAACTTGTCCGCACACCTTGCAAAAAAACGATTCCGTGATATAGTAAGCTACTTGTATGAATTCTGTCCCCGTGATGCGGGGATGACGAAAAGACGACACAAAACAACGAATCAAGGAGTTGATAAAATGGCTGTACCGAAAAGAAAAACCTCGAGAATGAAGAGACGCCAGCGCAAGGCCGCCAACCGCTACGAAGGCGTACAGGCCACCTATTGCACCAACTGCTCCGCTCCGTCGACACCGCACCGGGTCTGCCCGTCCTGCGGGTTCTACAACGGCAAGCAGGTCCTGAACGTCGAAGCGTAAGCCGTTTCTGCGTTTGCGTTGATTTCCGTTGTCTCTGGAGGCTGGAGCGAGTATGAAGATTGCCGTTGATGCCATGGGTGGCGATTATGCGCCCGGAGTGGTGGTCGAGGGTTTGACCATCGCTCTGGCCGATTTTCCGGATTACGATTTCGTACTGGTGGGTCATCAGGCCAAACTGGCATTTTATCTGGAAAAGTACGGAATCGCCGATCATCCCCGGGTTCAGGTGGTTCACGCCGAAACGGTCTGTGAGATGTCGGAGCCTTCGGCGATTTCGTTGCGCGCCAAGCGTAATTCTTCGATCACCGTGTGCGCGAAGCTGCTGAAAGAAAAGCAGGTCGACGCGATGGTGACGCCGGGCCACACCGGGGCCACGGTGGCCGCGACCAAGGTATTGGTCCGGACCCTGCCCGGAGTCGACCGGCCCGCGCTGGCCGCCAGTTTGCCCTCCCAGGAAGGGCGCTTCATCCTGATGGATGCGGGCGCCAACCCCGATTGCACTCCCGTCAATCTGGCGCAATTCGCCATCATGGGTGAAATCTACGCCCAGTATCTGTTCAAGCTCGACCGGCCCCGCGTCGGCCTTCTGAGTGTCGGCGGCGAGGACATCAAGGGGTGCGAACTGACCAAAGAATCCTTCAAGCTGATGGATCAATTGCCGATCAATTTCGTCGGCAACGTCGAAGCGGACGTGGTATTCGAAGGAGCTTCCGATGTGCTGATCAGCGACGGTTTCGCGGGGAACGTGATGCTCAAAGGCATTGAAGGCCTGGCGAAGTCCACGATGTTCTGGCTGAAGCGGGTGCTGACCAAAAACGCGCTGCGGCTGGTCGGGGCGATGCTGGCGAAAAACGCGTTCCGCGAATTGAAGGCATTCGGAGACGCCGATGACGTCGGCGGCGCACCGCTGCTCGGAATCAACGGAATCTGTATCATCGGCCACGGTTCATCGAGTCCCAAAGCGGTTCGGAATGCGATCCGGGTGGCCGGCGAGTGCGTCACGTTCGGTCTCAACGACCGGATCATCGCGAAAATCAACGAGACGCACAGTACGACGGCCGAACTGGAAAAGAAGCTGGCCGCCGAAAAGCAATGAAGTTTAATTTTACACGCCGGGAGCGTAAATGAGCATCAGAATTGCAGGAACCGGGTCCTATGTCCCTGACCGGGTGATGACCAATGCGGATTTGGAAAAGATGGTCGAAACCAGTGACGAGTGGATTCGCACTCGCACCGGAATTCAGGAGCGCCGGATCGCCGCGCCGGAACAGGCCACCAGCGACCTCGCCTATGAAGCCGGAAAACGCGCGCTTGAAATGGCCGGAATCACCGGTGACCAGCTCTCGGTAATCATCGTCGCGACAATCACTCCCGACCACGTGTTTCCGAGCACCGGCTGCATCCTGCAGAAACGCTTCGGCGCTTCCAATGCGTTCTGCTTCGATCTGGAAGCCGCCTGCTCCGGTTTGCTCTATTCGCTCGAAGTCGGCCATTCGCTGATGAAAGCGAATCCCAAATATAAATACGCGCTGGTGATCGGCGCAGAAAAGCTCTCCAGCATCACCGACTGGACCGACCGCAATACCTGTGTGCTCTTCGGCGACGGCGCCGGCGCGGTGGTGCTGGAAAATACCGGTGCGGAGGGCGCCGACTGTCTGCTGGCCAGCGATCTGCATGCCGACGGCGGCTATGCCGATATCCTGATCATGCCCGCCGGCGGCAGCCGGATGCCGTTCACCGCGGAAACCCTCGCCAATCATATGCATTCGATCCATATGGCCGGCCGCGAAACCTTCAAGCTTGCGGTCAACGCAATGGTCAGCGCCTGCAAAAAGACGCTGGAAGACGCGAATGTCGCCCCCTCTGAAATCCGGATGGTCGTACCGCATCAGGCGAACCAGCGCATCATTCAAGCCGTCGCGCAACGCCTCGACGTCGCCAATGACCGGGTCTTCGAAAACATCGGTCACTACGGCAACACCTCCGCCGCCTCCATCGGCATCTGCCTCGATGAAATCATCCGCTCCGGCGATATCGAGCGCGGCGATTATCTGCTGCTGACCGCATTCGGCGGCGGCCTGACCTGGGGCGCAATCCTGTTGCGCTACTGATTTCCCATGCGATACAGCCGGAGCCGAAAAACTCCGGCTTTTTTTCCGTTCGGGATTCCGCATTCGGCGGCCGGGCGAAGCGCCCTGGTCGCCAAAGGTGAAATCCCGATTCGGAGACTTGCCCCCGGTGCTACTTCGTAATTCCACCAAAGTCCGTATCATCCTCTCTATAAGGACGATCCAGCAGGAATGCAGAAGGATTTAAAGAACTGCCGTTCATCCAGTGGCTGGACGACACGGTCGCGGCATGGCCATCGCCGAAAAGCACACCGTTGCCGCTGGAGTGGACTCCGGTCCGCTCTTTCTTGAAGCTGCCGGACGAGTACCAATTCAACGGAGCGGGCCGGAATACGATCGAATTGCGCATCGAGCCGGAAAGGTCGCACATGATGATGATTTTGGATGACAGCACCTTAGAGCTTATCCCTGAATAAGCCAAATCGCCCTGATTTGCGGCGAAACGCCATTCGTTTGCCCGCTGAAATCGCCGATACCTCCAGTATCGTCAATTTTATCAGGCTTCGCGACTGACATTTCGGCGCGGCATCATGCCGCTTCTTTATTCAGGGATAAGCTCTTACCGTTGGAAATCTTGATTCCGCTCGTACCGGTCTTCGGCATTGCATGCGCCATGCCGTTCGGCCATTTGCCGCACACAAATTTCTTCCGGTCCGTACCGGCGACGCAGGTGCTGAGCAACGGACATTCAAAGTTTTTGATCCGCCCCGAATTGGCGGTATCACTCTCATTGACGCTGACTCCGACATAAGAGGCCAGCTGCAAGGAAAGAAAAGTTTTTTTCAGAAAGAACCTGCTGGTTGCCTTTGATCGTATCGGTAAACGGCATGAAGCCACCGCTGTTGTCGCAGTATTGTGCATAGGCCAGCCCTAACTGCTTGTCATTGCTGGTGCAGGTGATCTCCTTCGCCTTGTCCCGCGCCCGGTTCAGGGCGGGCAGCAGCATTCCGGCCAAAATTGCGATGATCGCAATCACTACTAACAATTCGATTAAAGTAAAAATTCTTTTCAGAACTTCCTTTCTGATAAATATAAATAATAATAACCATTGCCAACTATGGAATTTTCCGAAGCTGTTTTCGGAAAATTCCATAGAGTTTTGAAAACAGACGGTTCCGCGACTCCATGCGGAATCGCGGAACATCCCCGGGAGATCCTCTTTACTTCACGTCGAAGGAGAACACCCGCATCGGTTCGGCGCTCCAGCCCGTTTTCAGCACCAGCCGCACCGCCGACGCCTGAACCGGTTTCCAGGCCAGCTGCACCAGCCGGTGATGGTTTTCCTCCACATTCGCCAGCACGACGTTTTTGCCGTCCACATCGGCTTCCACCCGGAAGGCGCGCGGCAACTTCGCCGGCATTTCGCGGATTTCGCCGGAGGTCTCCACATTGCGCTGCCGCTTCAGGTCGGCAAGATCGCTGTCGAACACCAGCCGCGCTCCGGAAACCGTCTCCGGTTTGTCGAAGGTGTAGGAGCAGCTTTCACCCGCCGCGAAGCTCGCGCCGTGCTCGCCGTCGTCCCAGTCGCGATCCCAGCCGTCCCGCAGGATTTCACGGTCACTCCTGGCTTTCAGGGTCAGTTCCGGCACGCGGCGCGGAATGTTCGGGATGAACTGGTCCTGATCCAGCAGCGTCTGCTGGAGTTCGTCGAGATGGCGCTCGTAAACGCCGCGCGGCAGTTCGCCGTGGCGCAGTGCGATCGCGGCGGCGGTGCCGACCGCCTGCCCCATCATCGCGGTGGTCGCCATCACCCGGGTCGAACTCAGCGCCATGTGCGTGGTCGAAATCTGCCGTCCGGCAAAGAACAGATTGTCGATGTTCACCGAATAGAGCGAACGGTACGGAATCCCGAACGGCGATGGCGCGGGATGGAAAATCGTCGGCGCGCCCGGATAGTAGATCGCCTCGGGATGGTGGTCGTCCATCGTCCAGCCGCCGTAGCAGACGCTGTCCTTGAATTTCCCCTCCGCCTCGACCTCTTTCTGGCACAGGATGTGGTCGCCGACAAACCGGATGCTTTCACGCTTGCCCGGCAGACTGCCGATCCAGTCCAGTTCCCAGCCGTGGCCGCGCCCGTCCGGATGGTTCTTGATGTACTCCCAGACGCCGTAGGCGATTTTATAGAGTTCGTCGCGGATCTCCTCGGCGTCGGTGATCGTGTCCTTCACGCCGCCGAACTCCATCCACCAGAAGTTGTTGCCTTCCGGCATCAGGTTGCGCTTCGGCGCGGTCTCGTCGGTGTAATGATAGGCCCACTCCGGCGCGCGGAACGGCCGGTGTGCGGAGGTCCGGCGCAACTGGATCAGAATGGAGTTGCCCATGGTCTTTTTGTCTTCGACTTCCGGTGCGTGGGATTCGTCGAACTCATCGCGCCCCTCGCGTCCCTGCCGGAACTTCGCGCCGGAGAGCCGCAGGATGCCGTCGCCGGAACAGTCGGAGAAAAGTTTTCCGCTGACCTTGTAGCGAGTGTATTCCACCAGGTTCCACGCGGTGACTGAAGTGATTTTGCCGTTTTCAACCTCAACCTTCTCGACGGAGGAATTCAGCAGCACCCTGAGGTTCGGTTCACGGATCGCAAAGGAGTACATCACATCATCCCAGATCGTGAAGCGCAATTCCGGATTATAGTAATAGTTGTCGAGCTGAAGCTCTTCCAGCAGGCCGGTCTCCTTGCGGTTCGGACCGTGTGCGCCGCAGATCCACATGCGGATCTCGCTCGAAGCGTTGCCCCCGAACATCGGCCGGTCCTGAATAATCACGGTTTTCGCCCCGTTCCGGGCCGCGGCGACCGCCGCGCAAAGTCCCGCCATGCCGCCGCCGACCACCACAAAATCAGCACAAAGCTCTCTCGTCTTGACCATCATTCCCGATACCCCCGTAAAATTTTAACGATATGAACAAAAGACAATCCGACTCCATCCGTCGTTATTAATTATAATGGATTTTACAGAAATGACAAGGCAAAGATTATCAAATGATGCAATTATTTTGCAAAAATATTACAATATGATATTTTGAACGATTAAAAATAAGCAGCAAGCAGCTCGAATACGCCGCTGAAAATGCGCAGCGCCATCCCCGGCAGAATCAGCGCCAGCAGCAGAATGACGATTGCCTGCAACAGCGGATCGTTTTTCCGATTTGGAGTTTTTTTTCCCACATCGTCCCTCCCGGTCATTCCGAAGTTTCCAGCCATATTATACTGTGCAAATGCCGAAAGTGCAAAGAAACGCACTGTTTATGCAAATCTTTTGTATGAACTTGGTCAATTTACAATTTCCGAGCTTGAATTTAACATCGTAAGATATTATTTTCCTTACAAGAAATTATCTGTCGAAAGAGCCTGTGATGAAAAATAAATTGTTGGAAAAGACTTTTCTGGTGCTGGAGGCGATCGCCGCTTCGCCGGAACCTGTTTCGCTGAAGGATCTGAGCACCACGCTCGGCCTGAACATCAGTACCGCCAGCCGGATCACCGCCGATCTGGTCGAGGCCGGTTATGTGACCAAATCCGGCTACCGCCATTTCGAAGCCGCGCTGGGACTGATCCGGCTCGGGCAGAACGCGATCAACAGCTCCCCGCTGCCCCGCACGGTCAATCCGCTGATCCGGGCCAAGGCGGAAGCGCTCGGCGTCCACGGCGCATTCGCCGGCATCCAGCATGGCCAGCTGGTCTATCTGTACCGCAGCGACCTGTTCAGCCAGAACCAGATGTACGGCCTGCCCTGCCAGGTGCCCTTTCACCGCTCCAACATCGCGATCGTGATCCTCTCGCAGGCGTTCTCCCGCGAGGAGGCGGTGCAAAAGCTGATGGATTCCGCCCGCAACGACAATGCCGATCCGGCCTACCTCAACGAAGAACGGGAGCTGCTGGAAAAGTTGGTCGACAGCGTACTGACCAACGGCTATCTGCTGCGGATGGAGCCGAACAAGCGCTGGAACATCTGTTTCCCGGTCCGGTGCAAAGAGATTTATTACGGCGTCTCCTTCTACGGCGACGCCGCCGACACCCGGAATTTCGACCGGCTGCTTTTCGAGTGCTCGCTGCTGACCAGCCGCATCCGCAACCTGCTCGGTGAAGAGTAACTTCTTCCGGTTGACAACGGCGGATGGAGCGCTATATTAAACCGGAGAGTGCAATCATTCAACCCGGGGGGAGAATATGCAGAAGGTTCTCGACTTCATCAAACGGCGCTGGCCGGAAACGACCCGCATCCACCGCACCGCCGAGGGCACCCTGCTCGGCCTGCCCCATCCCTATAGCGTTCCCTGCGCCCGGCCGGCGTTTCAGGAGTTCTCCTACCGGGACACCTACTTCGCCAGCCGGGGACTGGTGCTGGACGGCTTTGCCGAACAGGCCCGGAACAACTGTGAAAACCTGCTCTACGAGGTGGAAACCTATGGCTTTGTGCCGGCAGGGAACCGCACGTTCCATCTGAACCGTTCCCAGCCGCCCTTCCTCGCCCCGATGATCGAACTGATCGCCCGCAAATTCCCGAACGACCGGGAGTGGCTGCCCCGCGCGGTCGCCGGGCTGGAAAAGGAGATGGCCTTCTGGAATGACCACCGCCGCACTCCCTGCGGCCTCCACCATTACAGCGGCAATCCCGACGCGGCGGCGATTGAGGAGTTCTATGCGGACTGCTGTGTGCGGCGTCCCGGCTGCCCGGCGGAAGAAGCCGATCCGGCGGCCCGGCGCGCCGCGGCGTTCCATGCCCTTGCCGAAGCGGAATCCGGCTGGGATTTCACGCCCCGCTTCGAACACCGCTGTCTCGACTACGCCCCGATCGACCTCAACGTGCTGATGTATATCGCCCGGCGGGAGATTTCCCTGCTCTACCGCGACCTCGGCGACCTCGGCCATGCGATGGAGTGGGAACAGCGCGCCGAAATCCGCAGGAACCTGATCAATCGCTACTGCTGGAATGAGGAGCGCGGCGTATTTCTGGATTACGACTTCGTCAACAAGCGGCATTCACCGGTATTTTCCGCCGCCTCGCTGTTTCCGCTCTGGGCCAGCCTCGCGACGCCGGAACAGGCGGAATCCACCCTGTTCGCGGCGGAAAAGTATCTGGAGTGCGACTACGGCCTCGCCGCCTGCGAACCTGGCAAATCCGACCGGCAGTGCCGGTGGGATTACCCGAACGGCTGGGCGCCGCTGCAATTGATTGCAATCGAAGCTTTCGACCGCAACGGTTTCACCGAAGCCGCCCGGCGTCTCGCTCAGAAGTACGTCGATCTGGTCACGGCGAACTTTGAAAAGACCGGCGAACTGTGGGAGAAGTACAACGTGGCGGACGGCACCGTCGATATCCGCGGCACGCATCCGATGCCCGCGATGATGGGATGGACCGCCGGTGTGTTCGTCTGCGCCGCCGACTATCTCAGCCGTTCCCGGTAACGGATCAGAGTCCCGGCGGCAGGCTGTAATGCTGCCGGAACAGCTTCGCGAAGTGAAATTGATCGTTGAAGTTCAGCCGCGCGGTCATCCGCCGCTCACTCCCGGCTTGCAAAAAATGCGTTTGAAAGGTATTTTATAAAAAATTTCAGCCGTTTTTCTGATCGGAAAGGAGTGAATATGATTCGAATGTTCCTGATTGCGGGTGCCGCAACTTTGTTGCTGGCCGGATGTGAAAAAGAGGCTCCGGCCCCGGCCGCGCCGCCGCAGGTCGAAGTGATTACGGCGGCCGAAGCGCCGATCGCCGAAACGATTCCCGCCGTCGGGGTCGCCAAAGCCTACGATGAGGTGAATCTGGTCGCGCGGGTCGAAGGCTATCTGGTCAACCGGAATTTCAAGGAGGGGCAGGAGGTCAAAAAAGATCAGCTTCTCTATGAAATCGAACCGGTGCTGTACCGGGCGCAGGTCGAGGCCGCCGAAGCCGAACTGGCCAAGGCGAAGGCCAATCTGGCCAATGCCGTCGAGCAGTACAACCGCCAGCAGACATTGCTGAAGGGGGACGCCACCAGCGAACGTGCGTTCCAGAACGCCGAAGCCGACAAGCTCAGCGCCGAGGCAGACGTGCGCGGCTGTCAGGCCAGGCTCGAAACCGCGAACCAGAATCTGGAATACACCCGGATCAGCGCCCCCTTCGACGGCTGGGTCGGCCTTTCGGCGGTCAGCACCGGCAATCTGGTCAACCTCGAAACCGGCACGCTGGCCAAGGTGGTCAAGACCGATCCGATGCGCGTCGAATTCGTGATCACCGAGATGGACATTCTCAAAATGCACGAGTTCCGCAAGGACGGCCGGAATCCGGATGTGAAGGTCAGTTTGACCTTTCAGGACGGCACCGTCTATCCGACCGAAGGAAAAATCTCCTTCTGGAACAATGAGATCAACAATACCACCGGCACGCTGAAGCTGCAGGCGGTATTCCCGAATCCCGACCGGAAACTGCTCCCGGGCATGTTCGTGCGGGTCAAGCTCGAACCCCGGCAACCGAGCACGAAGCTGCTGCTGCCGCTGGCGGCGCTGATGAATGATCAGGCGGGCGATTATGTCTATCTGGTCACGCCCGACGGCACCGTGAAGCGGCAGACCCTCAAAACCGCGTTTCGCGACGACAGTTTCGCAGTGGTCACCGACAACCTGAAGCCCGGCGACCGGGTCGTGGTCAAGGGACTGCAGAAAGTCCGCCCCGGCTCGAAGGTCAGGGCGGTCGAATCCGCCGATCCCAATGTGCAGCTGCCGAAGGCCGCGAAGCCGGAAGCGCCGAAAACTGACGGAGCCAAACAGAAATGATCAGCCGTTTTTTCATCGAGCGGCCGCGGTTCGCCTTCGTGATCTCGATCGTGATCACGCTGGCCGGACTGATTTCGATCTTCACGCTGCCGGTCGCGCAGTACCCGAACATCACGCCGTCGCTGATTTCAGTGACCACCACCTATCCGGGCGCCGACGCCAAAACCGTGCAGGAGACGGTAATCCAGCCGATCGAAGCGCAGCTCAACGGCGTGAAGCGGATGCTCTACATCAGCAGCACCGCCACCGACACCGGCATGGCCACGATCAACGTGACCTTCGACATCGGCACCGACGGCGACCAGAACACCGTGAACACCCAGAACCGGGTCAACTGGGCCAGCGCCCAGATGCCCGAGGAGGTGCGCCGCCAGAGCGTGATCGTAAAGGAGAAATCCAGCAATATGCTGCAGGTGATCGCGCTCTATTCCCCCAAAGGGACCTATGACTCATTGTTCCTGAACAACTACAGTTCGATCAACCTCAAAGATGAGCTTGCGCGCATTCCGGGCGTCGGCGACGTGCAGATGCTCGGCGAACTCAAGTATTCGATGCGAATCTGGCTGGATTCGGACAAGCTCGCCTACCTCAATATGACCGTAGATGACGTGATCGCCGCAATCAAGGCGCAGAACGTTCAGGTTTCGGCCGGAGCGCTTGGAGACGCGCCGATCTCCGGCAAGCAGGTGTTCCGCTATTCGCTGCAGACGCAGGGGCGGTTCACCGAGCCGAAGGAATTTGAAAATATCGTGGTCCGTTCCACCAGTGCCGGGGAACAGGTGCGGCTGCGCGATATCGCGAAGGTCGAACTCGGCGCCGAAAACTACTCCTCCAGCGGCAGCTTCAACGGCAAGCCCGCCGCGCTGCTCGCGATCTACCAGCTCAACGACGCGAACGGCCTCGAAATCGCCGAAGCCGCCCGGAAAAAGCTCGAAGAACTGAAGGTCTACTTCCCGGAAGACCTCGACTATGCGATCCCGTTCGACATGACCGACTTCATCACCGCCTCGATCGACGAAGTGGTAGTCACGCTGATCGAAGCGGTGCTGCTGGTGATCCTGATCACCTATCTCTTTCTGCAGGACTGGCGTTCGACGATGGTGCCGACCATCGCGATTCCGGTATCGCTGATCGGCACGTTCGCGGTGATGGCGGTGATCGGATATTCGATCAACCTGATCACGCTCTTCGGGCTGATCCTCGCGATCGGCGTGGTGGTGGACGACGCGATCGTGGTGATCGAAAACGTGAACCGGCTGATGGAGGAGGAGCACCTCGATCCCAAAGCTGCCGCGATCAAATCGATGGAGCAGGTCACCGGGCCGGTGATCGCGACCACGCTGGTGCTGCTGGCGATGTTCATCCCGGTCTGTTTCCTGCCGGGGATCACCGGTGAAATGTACCGCCAGTTCGGCATCACCATCTCGGTGGCGGTCGCGATTTCGAGCGTCAACGCGCTGACGCTGAGTCCGGCGCTGAGCGCGATGATCCTGCGGCCGATCGATCCGAATGCGAAGAAATTCATCTTTTTCCGCTGGTTCGACACCGGTTTCGAGAAGCTGACCGCGGGCTACGGCAAAATCGTGTCGCCGATCGTGCGGCGCACTTCGCTGATGATCGTCTGCTATGCGGGTCTGGCGTTCCTGTGCGTGCAGCTCTTCAACCATCTGCCGACCGGCTTCATCCCGGACGAGGATCAGGGCAAGCTCTTCGTAAACGTCCAGCTCCCCGACGCGGCCAGTTTGAACCGCACCACCGCCGTGACCGACCGGGCCGCGAAGCTGGCCGCCGAAGTCCCCGGCGTGATCGACGTGATCGCGGTGCCCGGCTTCAGCATCCTGACCGGCGCGCAGGCCTCCAACAACGCGCTGCTGATCGTCTGCCTGAAGCCGTGGGAGGAGCGCAAAAAGCCGGAGCTTCAGCAGAATGCGATCCTCGCGGAGCTGATGGCGGAATTCAATGCGATCCCCGAAGCGCAGCTCAGCGTTTTCGGCATGCCGTCGATCCAGGGGATCGGCACCACCGGGGGCTTCTCCTTCGTGATCGAGGACACCACCGGCACCCACACCGACCGGCTGCAGGAGGCGATCGACCTGATCACCGCCGAAGCGCGCAAGCGTCCGGAGTTCCTCGCGGTCTATTCGACCTTCAGCGCCAACGTGCCGCAGGTTTTCCTTGAAATCGACCGGGAAAAGGCGCTCAAGCTCGGCGTCGCGCTGACCGACCTCAACACCGCGCTGCAGGGGCTGACCGGTTACACCTATGTGAACGACTTCAACAAATACGGCAAGGTGTACAAAGTGGAAATTCAGGCCGAAACCAACTTCCGCGACAGCACCGCCAAGCTGCGCAACCTTTTCGTGCGCAATAAATCCGGCGAAATGATCCCGCTCGGCACGCTGGTCAACATCAGAACCCGCCCCTCGCCGCAATACCTGAACCGCTACAACCTCTACTCCTCGGCCACCGTCAACGGCATGCAGCGCCCCGGCTACAGCAGCGGACAGGCGATGAAGGCGATGGAGGAGATCGCCCGCAAGGTGCTGCCCGCCGGAATGAAGTTTGAATGGACCGACATGTCCTATCAGGAGCAGAAGTCCGCCGCCGGCATCAGCCTCGGCAGCATTGAAATCAATATGATGGCGGTCATCTTCGCGCTGGCGCTGCTCTTCATGTACCTCTTTCTGGTCGCGCAGTACGAAAGCTGGATGCTGCCGGTCGCGGTGCTGCTGGCGGTGCCGATCGCATTCTTCGGCTCGCTGCTGTCGCTCTACCTGGCCGGAATCGACAACAACATCTACACGCAGGTCGGCTTTGTGCTGCTTTTCGGCATCGCCTGCAAGACCGCGATCCTGATCGTGGAATTTGCCAAAAACAAATACGACGAGGGAACGCCGCTGTACGACGCGGCGCTCGCCGCCGCCAGACTGCGCTTCCGCGCGGTGCTGATGACCGCGATCTCGTTCCTGCTCGGCACGCTGCCGCTGGTGATCGCGACCGGGGCCGGAGCGGCCAGCCGCCGCTCGCTCGGCACGGCGGTGTTCGGCGGCATGTTCGTCGCGGTGATCGGCGGCACCATCCTGATCCCGGCCTTCTACGTGCTGGTGCAGCGGCTGGTCAACTGGACCGGCGGGACAGGATCGCCGCGCCGAGCGCCGCAGTCAGCGGAGCCACCAGCACCAGCCCGAAACTCCCGATGATGGTCTTGACCGCTTCGGAAGCGACGTAGGGGTTGTTGATGAAATCCGCCGGACTGGTCCCCTGCGCGGCGAAGGTCATCATCAAAGTCAGGTAGCCGCCGGAGTAGGCCAGCAGCAGCGTGGTGGTCATCGTGCCGACCACGCTGCGCCCGATCCGCAGCCCCGACTGCATCAGTTCACGCCGGGAAATTCCGGGCTGCTTCAACCTCACCTCCTCCATGCCGGCGGCCACATCCATCGCCAGATCCATCACCGCCCCGGAGGAGGAGAGGAAGATCGCACCGATGTAGATATCCGACAGACTCAGGAACTCGTAGCCGGAGTAAAGCAGCGACTGCGAATACGGCATCACCGCGCCGTTGATCTTGAAAAGATGGGTGAACACATACGCCAGCAGCGAGCTTGCGAACACCCCGGCGATCGCTCCCGAGAAGGCGGCGGCTCCCTTGCGGGTCAGTCCCGCCACCAGAAAGATGATCACCGCCGAAAGCAGCGTCACCGCCGCGAAGGAGACCAGCAGCGCGTTCCAGCCCAGCAGGCAGAGCGGGATCACCAGTTTCCAGATCACCAGACAGGAAAATACGAAAGAGAGCAGCGCGCAGATTCCGGTGAACCGGCCGAACACCGCCAGCAGCACCGCAAAGAGGCTGAACAGGATGACGGTATAGCCGATCCGGTAGTGATCCTGCGCGTTCAGCGTATAGGTTTCCGGGTCGACGTCGTCGAGGATTCCGACCAGAACGGTATCCCCCGCTTCAAACAGCTTGTCCAGCTCCATTTGCGCGCGCAGGATGTTCGCCGCCCGGAAGCGCTGCCCTTTCCACCTGCCGCCGAGGATCTCCACCTCCAGCAACTGCGACCCTTTTTTCAGCAGGCCGAACTCCTCCACGTCGGTGTTGTCCACCGCGACGACCCGGGCACGGACCTTCCGGCCCGGCTGCGGATCGCTTTTCGGAAAGAGGTCCAGACAGGCCAGCCCCGCGCACAGCAGCGCCAGCACCAGAAACATCACCAGGTCGCGCCGGGAAACCGGCAGCTTCTTCCGGCCCGGCATCGCTCAGCGCACCACTTGCTTCAGCCGTTTGGAGATATCGGTGTTGTCGATCATGTTGGAGAAAAGTTCCGCTCCGGCGCCGTAAGCGGTGGTGCTGACCGGCAGCGCCGTGTGCGCTCCCGTCGTCCACGCCACTGCCGACTTGTTGTTCAGCAGGCGGATCACCGCGTCGGTCAGCACCGCACCGCCGGTGAATTTGCCGTCCTTGTACTGCCGCTCAAACGCCTCCTGCAACGTCTTTTCCTCGTTCTCGGTCAGGTTCAGGCCGCCCTTCTCCCGCCTGCCGTCCGCGGCGAACACCAGCCCCGCCATCTCCGTGATCAGCGGTTTGACCTGCTCAAAGGACGGCTGCTCCAGCTTCCTGAATTGATCGGTCATCCTGTCGCGGGAGCACTTCTGAAACCGCAGATTTTCGATATAGGAGCGGTAGCCGGTCCCGGCGAAACCGAGCGTCAGGCCGCCGGTCTCATGGTCGCCGGTCACCACGATCAGCGTGTCGTCGGGATGTTTCCGCGCAAACTCATAGGCGACCCGGACCGCATTGTCGAAGTCGATCACCTCCCGGAGCGTCGTGGCCGCGTCGTTCGCATGGCACATCCAGTCGATCTTGCCGCCCTCGACCATCAGGAAGAAGCCTTTCGGATTATCCAGCAATTCGATGCCCTGCCGGGTGAAGTCGGCCAGCCGCAGCGTGTTTTCATCCATGTCGATCGCATAGGGCAGGTCCGCCTTCGCACCGACGGAGATCACCTTGCCGACGCCCGGCTTCAGTCTGCCGAACTCCTCTTTGCTGCGACTGACGGTGTAACCCGCCTGCCGGGCCAGCCCGTAAATGTCGCCCCGGTACAGCTTGTCTTTCTTGTCGTCGTGCCGGGCGATGCCGCCGCCGCCGAAATAATCGAAATCCGACGCGACCAGATCCAATCCGAGCTGGTAGTAGTTGCCCCGGCTCGCGTTGTGCCCGTAAAAGGCCGCCGGCGTCGCGTGGTTCAGCGTCACCGAGGTTACAATGCCGACCTTGCGGCCGCTGTCGCGGGCGGCTTCGGCGACGGACTGAAGTTTGCGCTTCCCGGTCGCATCCATGCCGATACGGCCGTTGTTGGTCTTTTCGCCGCACGCGATCGCGGTGCCGCTGGCGGCCGAATCGGTGATGAAGGAGTCCGCCGCCATCGTGGTGGTGATCGCCTGGCCGGGGAACCGGTTGATCAGCAATCCGCGTTTTTCGGTGCGGTTCAGGAACTCGTCGGTCATCATCCGCTGCGGGATCGACATGCCGTCGCCGATGAACAAAAACACATACTTGACCGGTTTTGCTTCCGCGGCGTGAACCGCCGCCAGCACCGTCACGGCGATGATCGCCAGCAGACAACGCAGAAATCTCATTTTCATCCTTTCACCTTGTGTTTAGGTTGACTCCGGGCCAGCCGGAGCTAACATTTCCGTCACAGGATTAATATGGATGAGTTTTCCGCGCAAGTCAATGCGCATTCGGAAAATTTTCGGGTTCCGGCGGCGTGTAGTGATCCGGTCCGCCGTACTGCCTGAACCGGCGGTAGCAGGCGAAGAGCAACATCGCGGTCAGCAGCGCCAGCAGCGCGCCGGCGTAGAAGATCAGCCGGTAGTTGCCGGAGAGGTCGATCAGCTTGCCGATCAACGGCACCACGAAAATCATCGCCAGCGTGCCCAGAATCCCCTGCGCCGACTGGTACTGCGCGAACCGCGACTGCGGGAACAGCCGCAGCAGCAGTGACGCCGTCAGCGTGAAATAGGTTCCGGAGAGAACCGTATGGGCGATCAGCGCCGCCGCGAATCCGGCTTCCCCCCGAATGAAAATCCCGCTGACGAGACAGCTTATCCCGTACAGCAGCATCACGGTGATCCCGCAGCGCAGCGGATGGAACCGGTCGGCCAGCACTCCCAGCGGATAGGAGAGCACGATCGAAACCACATAGCTCGCCGCGATGTACTTGCCGAAATGGTCCAGCGGCACATTCAGCTCCCCGATGAAGAAGATCGAATAGGTGTTCACCGGCATGAACACGATCGCCGCCAGCGTCACGGCGATGAAGATCAGCAGATAATAGCCGGAGGTGAAGCTTTCGCGCAGATAGGTCCCGGCGGCAGCGAGCGGCGAATGCCGCTGCTCGGGCTGCTCGGGCGGCGGCGGGTATTCGCCCTCCTTCACCCGGAAACACATCACCATGAAGCCGATCAGGTAGATTCCCCCCACCGTCAGGAAAAGCATCATGTAGTGGGTTTCGGCATAGCCGAGGAACCATGCGTTGAAGATGATCCCGGTCGCCAGGCTGACAATGCGGAACAGCCCGAAAAAGCGGCCGATCAGCTCCCGGGGCACCACATCATTGATCAGTGCGGTGAAGATCGCGTTGCCGATGAACACACCGAATTCAAACAGCATCCACGATACGCCGAACAGCGTCAGAATCAACTGATTTTCGGAGATACCCTGCAAGCCGGAAATCCGGTGCAGGCAGCTTCCCAGCCACGGGGTGAACGCCATGCCGACCATGCCGAGGAACGCGATCGGCGTCGAAAAGAACAGATAGGGGATCCGCCGCCCCCAGCGTCCCCGGTGGCGGTCGGAGCGGTAGCTGATGACCGGCCCGACCAGCAGTCCGAGAACGCCGGGCAGCGCGACCAGATAAAGTCCGACCAGAAAGTCCGAAGCGCCGTGCTGCTTGAGCAGCAGCTGGGTGATCACTCCGACCGAACGCTCCCGCAGCGACCATACGAAATCCCCCGCCAGCAGCAGGAAAAAGAGCGCGACAATACCGGCAAAGGTATAGGTCAAAGTCCCGGCGCGCCACTGCCTGCACGCGGGCGCTCCTTCAGCAGAATGCGTATTCATCGGTGGATTCCCCGTTTGTTGTTTCTCGAAATATCCCTATTATACAGCCGCGTCCAGGCTTTTGCAAGCGGAAATGACCCGATAAGTGCGGCCGGCTTCGACCGGCAGCAGAAGCGTCCCGGCACCTTCCGTAACCGTAATGTTCCGCTCCGGTTTGCCGTCCCGCATCACCGTATAGTCGCCCGGCAGCAGGTCGGTCAGCAGCGCCTGGCGCGGAGCGCCCGCCGGAACCGTGAATTCCACCGGGTCGGCGGTCGCCCGGCCGTTTTTCGAGAAGGTCACGATCCGGTCCGCGACCTTCACGCCGATCCGGGTGCCGGATTCAAACAACTCCGCCGGAAGCTTCGGCGCGGAAGGCTCCCCGATCTGCATCACGTGCAGGAAACGGTCCTCCGCCGCCGGTGTTTTCGGGGAGATCATCGTGCGCCAGCCGCGGCTCAGCATCCGGTTGCGGGGCGGCATCTCCACTTTTTCGTTGAAAAACTCCAGCGCCCTGCCGTCGCCCGCCGTCGTAACCTCAAGGTCATCACGGCGCGGCAGCAGCGTGGTCACGAACAGCTCTCCGGGCTTCCCTCCGGGCAGGCTGTTTTCCACCCGGACGGCATTTTCCATGAGTTCCGGCCGCGCGATGGTATTCAGCAGGAAATACTTCCGGAACTCCGGCCGAGCCGAAACCACATGGTCATACACGATCAGCAGCGCGGGCGTTTCCGGATTGTCGAGGCGGCAGAACACGAAGCTGCGTTCGTACTCCTTCATCTTGTGCGGACTGTACGCCGCCGCGATATCCCCCTTGATGTGGCTGAAGAGCGGCCGGTCGGCGTCGGGGCCGGCGTAATGGGCGGCCAGGCGGCCGGTTGAATGAATTTCAGGATGGTCGATCACCTGCCGGATCGTCCACGGCATCGTCTTCACGAAGCGCTGGCCGCCGTCGTTGCCGGGCACCGCAAACTTTTCATCCGGGTCGTAGACCAGCAATGCGTTGTGCGGAATGGTGCGTTTCGCGAAAGTGAAGTCGTAGTGCTGCCCCCAGTGGCCGTAGACGCCGATATCCACCGCGAGCGGGGCGCGGTAGAAAATCTGGAACGCGCCCGCATCCATGTGCTGGTGGTCGTGCCGGTTGTAGGGGGCGGCCTTCATCTCGACCACGGCGGTCCGGGAGTCCGGGCCGAACTCCCAGCCGGTACGGGCGATCATCGAACTCAAAGGCTCCGGGAAAAAGCGGGTCAGCGGCAGTCCGGAATACTCCCGCGACGCAGCCACTTCCGGGCGGTTGAAGATCAGGAACTGCACCGGCATGTACTTTGAAATCCACGGCAGCCCGCCCTGGCGCAGGAATTCGCCCTTCAGCAGCGGATCGCCGGTATAGGCGAACATGTTGAAGGCCGGTTCGCCGTAACGGTACGGCGTGCCGTGCTCGAAAAACACGTCGGTGTCGTCGAACAGCTCCTGATTCGGCAGCAGCATGTAAATCCAGAAATACGGTACCTTGGCCATGTCGGCGGAAAAAATCTCCTTCCCGGTCATGATCCGGAAGGTCATCGCCAGATGCAGATCCCAGCTGAACCGGCAGGGGCCGTAGTTGCTCCCCTGCGTATGCCGCCCGGAGCGGTACTCGTAGTTGTGGGCCGGAATCATCTCCTCGAAAATCCGGTACGCGCACAGCCGGTAGGGTTCCGGGTCCTCGTCGTACACCGCGATCGCCATCGACAGGAAATCCCGCGACAACTGCGATTCGTTGCCGTGACCGTTGATCACCGACTGTTTGAAGGGGGGCCAGCCGATTTCGGAATCCAGCCCGAGCCGCAGCATTCCGGCACGCAATTCCGCCTTCTCGGCGTCGGTGAGCTGCGAATAGCACCAGTCGTACACCTCCGACGCAACAAAGATCGTATGCCCGATCAGGCGCGTCACATCCATCAGGTTGTCGAAGTCGACCCCGGCAAGATATGTTTTCATCGCGTCCACGGCTTCGCGGGCGAGGCGGCGGTCGCCTTCCAGCGCATACAAGAACGCGCGCGCTTCGATCGCGAGCAGATAGTTGCGGTCATAGACCGTCACGCCGTCCTTCTGCGGAGCCTGAAGCGGCGCGGCGGCCAGTTGGCGCAGCACCGCGACGGCCTGCGCGTTCTCCGGGTGTTTCAGGTTGGCGCGCACCGCCGGAATGGTTTCAGGCGTCAGCAGCAGACGCGGATGTCCGGCGGGCGGCGTCAGCTTCGGCTGATAGGAACGGGCGGCGGCGGGGGCTTCCGGCTCCGGCGGCAGCGGCTCCAGCGTCAGGCAGTCGAGGGTGATCGACCGCGGCAGTTCGACCCGCAGCGTGTGTTCCCCCACCTTGAGCGGCAGCCGCATCAGCTTCTCCCAGCCCGCGCCGCGCCGCCAGGCCGGAAACACCACGCGGCGGCGCGGCGGTTCGCCGTCCAGACTGAATTTAGAATAAACCGGAACGTCGCGACTGGGGGATGCAACACTGCTTTTCAGCAGATAGTCACAGTCGCGATCGGTCCGGAAAGTAAAGGTCAGTTCACCGGCTTCCTGTCTGGGCCGAAGTCCGCGCCCATCCGAAAACACCCGGTTTTCGACCGATTCAAATTTCCCGGCGTCGTATCCGGCGTCCGAGGCCTGCAATACGATCTTCTTCGCCGGTTTCGGCGGGGGAACCGGCATCGGTTCATCGGTAACCCGGCATGCGGAAACCACCGTTTCGGCCAGCTCCGTGCGGGCCGTCACCGCCCCGGCGGGGAGCTCCACCGGCTGCCTGAATTCATACCGCAGCTCCGCAAGCAGTTCACCGGAAGGCGCCAGCACCCGGCCGTCGGCTCCCTGCCGGTCCGCGGCCAGTTGCAGGATATAGGGTTTGCCGGTCTCCCAGCGCAGCTCGGAGTTGCTGCGCACGGTCAGCTCGGCCAATTCATTCTGGGCATGGTATCTGCCGTCTTTGACCAGCACCAGCTCCACGAAACGCAGCGACTGTTTGGAGGCGGGGCGTTCGGCAAGGTGGAAAAACCAGCCGTTTTTCCGGTCGGGAGTCCCCAGCCAGAGGCCGCCGAGTTTATAACGTTCCGGCTCATTTGCTTCCGGCGTCACCGCGATTTCCGTGCGCACGGTCACCGGCAGCGTCACCGGCGCCTCCTTCAGAACCGCGCTCGCCCGATTGCGGAGCGTCACCGGCAGCGTTGCCGCGCCCGCCCCGAATGCCAGCAGCGCCATGCCCAGCAGCAGATGTTTTTTCATCATGCCCTCCTGATCAATAGCCCAGATAGAAACGCTGTGCGCGCTGACTGCTCCAGTCGAAAGTCGGCATATAACCGCGCCACGAACTGACATGTCCGTCAAGCCAGCCGATCACCCGGTTTTCGCCATGCGGATTCGGCATCTTGTAACTGCCGTCGCTGGCCTCGTTGTTGACTCCGTTCAGCCGCGCCCGGCTCAACTCCCAGTAGCCGTCGGAAAAATGGAAGGTTTCGGTCGGGTAGCGGAACCGCGAAGTCTTGCCGGTCACTTTGGTGAAATATCCGGCGATGATCGATTTGAAGCCGGAAGCCTCATCGCCGTCCGTGGAGGTATTGATGCCGTAGCCGCCGCGGGTCTTGCCGACCTGCGTCCACCCCAGTTCATTGTAACGCTCCCGGGGAGTGCCGGGGCACTCATAGATTTTCGGATTCGTCTCCTCACTGCCGTCCGCCCCCGCATTCAGAAGTTCCGGCAGCCCGATATACGGTCCGAGCAGGTTGCGCCAGCTCCACACCGGCGACCATCTCGTACCGTAAACCGCGAACACCATATTATCGTTATTCTCCGTCGAATACATGGTCGCCGCCGTGGTAATCTGCTTCATATTGTTGGTACAGGCGCTCTGCTGCGCGGTCGTTCGCGCCCGGTTCAGCGCCGGCAGCAGCATGCTCGCCAGAATCGCGATGATCGCAATTACCACCAGCAGCTCAATCAGCGTAAAATTCCGGCGCATAATGCCGAGTATGTTAAGCGGGCGGCAAGGTGGCGGCAAGGTGCCGCTGCCGGGTGCGCACGCCAATGCCCCTTCGGGGGGCGTGCGGCTACTGGTACAGGCGAGCCTTGGTTGGTCTCCAAGACCATTTACGCGGCGCATAAGTAAGACCACGCCGTCTTTTACGCGG